>Ga0207909_1000042_pt1 | contig 49335 bp, 38 predicted proteins | sample LakMenEpi05May10_FD_150672 | JGI IMG/M metagenome (GOLD analysis project Ga0207909, IMG submission 150672) | Freshwater microbial communities from Lake Mendota, WI - 05MAY2010 deep hole epilimnion (SPAdes) | ecosystem: Environmental > Aquatic > Freshwater > Lake > Epilimnion/Euphotic zone ...
TTTCCCCACTGTAGACATCCTCAGCGGTGTTGGGGGAAGCACCTACACTTCATTGGGATTTGATCCATTTACGCCTAACAACAAGTTGAACTATTCAACCTTCAACCTGACCAACAATACCACTTTGATCCGTGGCAACCATACCATCACACTGGGTGCGGCATTTGAATCTTTCAAGTCGAACAACCTGTTCTTCTATGGTTCGAATGGTGTTTGGGTATTCAACAGCATTGCTGATTTCAAGGCAGCTGCACTGGCCTACAAAGCCAATCCGAACCTTGCTGCTTCCACCGTACCCATCGCCCGTTTCAATTACCGCTATACTCTTTTGCCTGACGGAAAACTTCCATGGCAGACCTTCCAGAACCAGTTCTATACTGTTTATGGACAGGATGAGTGGAAAATGACAAAGAATTTCCGCATGACCTATGGCGCGCGCTTGGATTACTTGAACATTGTCAATACCGCCTCTGATTATGCAAACCCTTATGTAGCTGGTTTGAATTTCAGGGAGCCTTCTGGCTTGCCTTATAACATCAATACAGCAAGCATGCCCAAGTCAAGGTTCTATGTGTCTCCTCGTGTAGGTTTCAACTGGGACGTAAATGGCAACAAGAAGACACAAATCCGTGGTGGATCTGGCTTGTTCCTTTCCCGTCTTCCTTATGTGTTGATCAGCAACCAATTGGGTAACAATGGAGTTAACATTGGTTTGGTGAACGTAACCGGTTCAGCGGCAACTGCCTATCCTTTTACCCTGGATCCTACCCGTTACACACCTAAAACTACCGATATCAACAGCCTTCGTGGTTATAACATCAACTATGGTGATCAGGACCTCAAATTCCCACAGATCTGGAAGACCAACATCGCCATTGACCAGAAATTGGGCTGGGGTGTGATTGGAACATTGGAAGCGATCTACAACAAGAACATCAACATGCTTCATTATGTAGACGTGAACCAGAAAAGGCCTTCGGGAACTTTTGCCGGAAACGACAAGAGGGACATCTATCCTGCCCTTGACCTTTCTGGTGCTCCTGCAACCACGGCCCGTTTCTTGAATCCTGGCATTGGAAATGCATTTGTGTTGACCAACAACAATGTTGGTTATTCCTACTCACTGACTGCAAAGTTGGAAAAGCCAATGACCAAGAATTTTGGTGGTGTTTTGGCCTATACCAATGCTAAAGCAACAGATCTTTCTTCTGTGGCCAGTACCGTTAACGCAAGCACACCAAGCATCTATGGCATGAACTACCTCAGAGAAGGTTTTTCTGACAACGACCTTCGCCACCGTTTCATGGGCTATGTTAACTACAGGCTCAACTACGGCGGTAAGTTTGGCGGTGCAACCACCTTCTCTTTGGGCATGGTTTCCGCCAGCGGATTCAAGCTTTCTTATACCTACAGCTCTGATGTCAATGGTGATGGTCAGTTCAATGACCTGATCTATGTTCCTGCAGCCGGAAACAACCTTACCTTCCAGGATCAAACCGTGGGTACTACTGTTTTCACTGCAGCAGCGCAGGCATCAGCCTTCAGCAATTATATCGAAGCCAATCCTTACCTGAAAAACAGAAGGGGACAATATGCTGAGCGCAACGGTGCTCAAGCGCCTTGGTTGACAAGGTTTGATTTCAGCATTGAACAGGACTTCTTTGTGAAGACGGGCAAGAACAAAAAAGCCAATACCTTCCGTTTCAGGGCTGATTTCATCAACTTTGGCAACCTGATCAACAACAAATGGGGTGTAGGCAATGTATCTACAACACCTCAACCGCTCAACTACCGTGGCCGTACAGCAGCGGGTGAGCCAATCTACAGGTTGGCTACACAGGTGGTGAACGGTGCCACTGTTTTGTTGCAGGATGCTTTCGTAGATTCAAAGACCTTGAACGATGTATACCAGATCCAATTGGGTGTGAGGTATATCTTCAACAATTAATCGAATTGGTCTTTATTGACCATTTGACCGCATAAAAAAGACCGGAGACAATTTCTCCGGTCTTTTTTTCTTCTTTCTTGCAAGGATTTTGCCATTTCCCCGCCAAGGATTATATTTGCACTCCAATTAATTTGGCTACGAGGAGATGTAGCTCAGTTGGTAGAGCATCGGACTGAAAATCCGTGTGTCGGCGGTTCAAGTCCGTCCATCTCCACGAACAACCCCCTGCATTTGCCGGGGGTTTTGTTTTGTACTATGTTGTGGTATTACCCCGTTTAAACATCCTGTAGGAGAATGCCGATGGTATGATGACCATGACAGCTGTGATGGACATGAATACAATGAATATGGATGGCCCATTGAGCAGCAATGCACTGATCATTTGTAGGGTTCCTCCGATCGTCCAGACTTTTCCGGCCAGCGCATGTGTGGCATTCCAGTTTGCCTCATTTTCAAGTGTCCACGGTAGCTTGAAGCCTGCTAAATAATTCTGTTTGAGTTTGGGCATGTAGATGCCCATTCCGGCAAACGCAAAACCCAATAAGGGAAAGATCAGTTTGTTGATTCCAATGCCTACATGTGCTGTACCATAGAGAATAACCATGGATAAGCAACACAAAAAGCCTACTGTAAACAGCCCAAATTGTGCATAGATCTTTTCGTCTGCCCCTTCATATCTTTTGGGGTCTATTTTTTTGATGTTGGCAAGCATCAAAAAAACGAAAATGCTGGTAAGGCCCATGATGGCCGGCAACAAATAAATGCTTTCTTTCGATCCCCAGCCATCCACTTCACCATTCAGGTTAAAATGCATGGGAATCTTATGGGGAAGCGTCGGGTAGAGGTAGAAAGCATAGCCAAACGGGAGAACCGCCAAAAGGATGGCAATGATGATCTGTTTTTTCATCGTCAATAAAATTAATATTAGGTTTATATACCTGATGTAAATTTACATGTATAGGCCAACATGCCATCATTTTCAAAATCCTCAAACATGAGACATCTTCTTTTTACCGCCATCTCAATCCTCATTGGAGCCAGTTCTATGGCGCAAACAGCCCAGGAGCTGAGCAAAAAAAGAGTGATGCTTCCCAACGGTTGGTCCATCACGCCAGTGGGGCAGCAGGTTGGATTGGGTGATCTGCCTTTAAACCTGGTGGTCAGCAACAATAAAAAAATGATGGCCGTTACGAGCAATGGGGTAAGCACTCATTCCATTGAATTGATCGATGTGGCGTCTGGAAAGAAGCTGGACAGCATCCTGATAGAAAAGGCATGGTATGGACTGGCTTTTGGAGATGATGATCAATTTCTCTATGCTTCCGGAGGCCACGACAATCTGGTGAATAAATATGCAGTGGCCAACAACAAGCTGAAGCTGGTTGATCAATTTGTATTGGGCAAGCCCTGGCCAGCACTCATCGGAACGGCAGGCCTGGATGTTGACGAGAAGGGCAGCAAACAGTTGTTTGTTGTTTCAAAAGAAGGAAAATCACTCTTTGTATTTGACCTGGCATCCAAAAAATTGCTCAACAAGGTTTCGTTGGGTGCAGAAGCCTATGCCTGTAAACTTTCAAAGGACAGAAATACCCTGTACATCAGCCTTTGGGGCGACAAAAAAGTATTGGTATATGATGTGCCTTCCCAAATCATTACCGATTCAATCCCGGTTGGTGATCATCCGAATGAATTGCTGTTGACCAAAAATGGCGGACTGCTCTATGTGGCCAATTCCCAGGATAACTCCATCTCAGTTATTGATACAAAAACAAGAAAAGTAGTTGAAACCCTTGTTGCATCGATGTATCCTGGGTCTCCCAGCGGATCAACCAGCAATGGCATTGCATTGAGTGAAGACGAGAAGACGTTGTATGTTGCCAACGCAGACAACAATTGCCTGGCCGTTTTTGATGTTGCTGAAAGGTCCAAAAGCAAGTCAGAAGGGTTTATCCCGGTAGGCTGGTACCCCACCAACATCAAAGTGCTTGGTAATAACATTTATGTAACCAATGGCAAGGGCCTTAGCTCATTTGCCAACCCTAATGGGCCAAACCCTGTGAACAAAAAACAGGTTGTATTGAGCCACCTTGGGGACAGTACAAAACCGGCCTCAGTTGAGTATATAGGTTCATTGTTCAAAGGAACACTCAGCATCATCAAAAAGCCTTCAGAAGAGCAGCTGGCCATTTATACCAAAGCGGTATACCAAAACGCCCCCTATACAAAATCAAAGGAGTTAAATGCTGAGGGTCAGCCTGGCAATCCCATTCCCATGAAAGTTGGCGCAGCATCGCCCATCAAGCATGTGTTTTACATCATCAAAGAAAACAGGACCTATGATCAGGTGTTGGGTGATGTGAAGGGAGGCAATGGCGATACCAGTTTGGTGCTTTTTGGTGAACATGTAACACCCAATCAACACAAGATTGTAAAAGACTATGTGCTGCTGGACAATTTTTATGTTGATGCAGAAGTGAGTGCAGATGGACACAACTGGAGCATGGGCGCATACGCAAATGATTATGTTGAAAAGAACTGGCCTGCTTCTTACGGGGGCAAAGGAGGCACACATGGCACCTCAGGGCTACTGAAAATAGGAAACAACAAGGATGGTTTTATTTGGGACCTCTGTGCCAAAAACAACATAAGCTACCGTTCTTATGGTGAGTTTGTGGCAGATGATTTTGGCACAAAGCCAAGGTTGGAGTCATTGAAAGATCATGCGGCGGTCTTTGCGCCCTATGGACTCAAAACCATGGACACCATTCGTTTTCACCAGTGGAAACGTGATTTTGATTCGTTGGTTGCCCTGAACAATGTTCCCCGTTTTTCCACCATCCGCCTGGGCAATGACCATACAGAAGGGATGCGCGCAGACAGGCCCTCTCCCTATGCGCATGTGGCCGACAATGACCTTGCTGTGGGCATGCTGATCGATCATTTGAGCAAGAGCCCGGTTTGGAAAGAATCAGTGGTATTCATTTTGGAAGATGATGCGCAGAATGGTCCGGATCATGTGGATGCACACAGGAGCACCGCCTATGTTGTTGGACCATACGTAAAGCGTAAATATGTTGACCATACCATGTACACAACCTCTGGCATGTTGCGCACCATGGAATTGATTTTAGGATTGCCTCCTATGACCCAATTTGATGCGGCGGCAACGCCCATGTGGAGGTGTTTTACCAATAAGCCTGACTTCACTCCGTTCAACCATCTCAAATCAAACATCAACCTTGGTGAAACAAATCCAGGAAAAACAATAGCAGCAAAACTTTCAGCAAAATTTGATTGGAGCACTGAAGACCGGGTGCCCGACTTGATCTTGAATGAAATTCTTTGGCAGGGGTTGAAGGGTAAGCCTGCACCTTCTCCTGTAAGGGCTGCATTTATTAGGCCTACAGAGGATTAGTTTCTCTTTTTTATCTGGCATTATTTTTTTTGGTGCCTTGCTGATATGGAAATATCTCTCGGGTATGCTGACCATTGCATTGCATGATCTTCATTTGATCTCATGACACTCATCATTCCCTGAAGGCGGCATTTGGGATATTTTTCCCAAAATTAAATTACATGATAAAGATCCTGGGCGCTGAAGTATTGCGCAATGCGTGCAATGATGATTTGCTGGCATTGCAAAAAACGGCTGAAGCCAGCACTGAGCAAGCGTTGATTGGGCAGAAAAGAGCTGAGGAAGCGCTGAAACTTGGCTTGGGCATCAAGGCGGATGGTTTCAATGTTTTTGTATCGGGGGATGATGGAACGGGAAAGCTGACGGCTGTCAAGTTGTTTCTGGAGGAAAAAGTAAAGTCAGAACAGGTCCCTGGAGACTGGTGTTATGTGAACGATTTTCAGGATGCCTATCAGCCGAAGCGTTTGTTGTTGCCTGCCGGACATGCCAATGAGCTCAAGAAAAACATGAAGGCCCTTATCCATGAAACGGTTCAATCCCTCATGAAGGTATTTGAGAGCGAGGAATACGCCAAGAGAAGACAGGAGATCTCTGACAAGCACCAACAGCAACAGATTGCACTCTCAACCATTGTAGACCAGAAAGCGGCCAAAGAGTCTTTGATCATCAAGCAAACGCCATGGGAGATTTATACGGTTGCTGTTCAAAATGGAGAACCCATTACTGATGAGGCATTTGAGGCCTTGCCAGAGGCAGAAAAGAAAAAAATTGCTGATATACAGACTGGCTTTGCTGATGAGGTTGCCAGCATGTTGAAAGAACAGCGCAAGTTGGAAAAAGAGGCTGTGGCAGCATTTGAAAAGCTCGAAACCGAGGTGGCCAGCTATGCCATCAATACGTTGATTGATGAAATCAAAACCCGGTACTCAACATTCCCTGAAGTGATTGCCTACCTTCAATCCGTCAGGGATGATATCCTCAGCAATTTGGGTGCATTTCTGATCTCGCACAAGGATAGTTTTGCAGGAGGAAACAACAAGCCCAACAATTACCTGAGCCGTTATGAGGTCAATGCCCTCATCGACAATACTGGGCAAACAGGCGCTCCCATCATCATTGAAACGAACCCGACCTACAACAACCTCATCGGAAGGGTTGAAAAAGAATCAGTCATGGGTTCTCTGGTCACGGATTTTACCATGATCAGGAAGGGTTCACTGCACCAGGCCAATGGCGGGTATCTGATCATTCGCGCAGCAGAATTGTTCAAGAATTATTTTTCCTGGGAAGCCCTGAAGCGGGCCATCCGCAACAAGGAGATCCTGATTGAAGAGGCGATGGACCAGCTGGGATATCTCACCACAAAATCGCTCAAACCCCAGGCCATTCCGTTGCAGGTAAAAGTGATTCTGGTGGGAAGCCCCTATTATTACCATGTGCTTTACGCGGTTGACAATGAATTTAAAAACCTTTTCAAGGTCAAGGTTGATTTCAATGCAGAAATGGAACGCAATCCTGATAATACCGCCAGCTATATTCGTTTTTTAAATACGCTTGGCATCAAGGAGCCCATTGGTAAACCTGATGCGGAGGCCTTGAAAAAAATAATCGAATATGGTTCAAGGCTGGCAGAAGACCAGCTAAAACTCAGCACAAGGTTTGGCCAAATCGCTGACCTGTTGCGGGAGGCCAATCATTATGCAGTAGAAGATCAGTCTGCGGTGATCAGTGGTCGTCATATCCAAATGGCCGTGGAGAAAAAAGCCTACCGCAGCAACCTGATCCAGGAAAAAATCAATGAAATGATCCAGGAAAAACAAATCCTGATCGACATCACGGGATCTAAAACCGGACAGGTCAATGCGCTTTCCGTGATTAACTTGGGAGACCTGATGTTTGGCAAGCCCAACAGGATTACCTGCAGCATCAATCTTGGGAAATCAGGTATTGTTGCCATTGAACGGGAAGCAGAATTGAGTGGGCCTATCCATACCAAGGGGGTTTTGATATTGACTGGCTACCTGGCGGAAAAATTCTTTCAAGACAAGCCAGTAAGTCTTTCTGCAAGGTTGGTGTTTGAGCAGAGTTATGCGGAGGTGGAGGGTGATAGTGCATCGAGTACAGAGCTCTATGCCTTGTTGTCTGGCCTGGCCAAACTGCCCATCAAGCAAGGCATTGCAGTGACGGGTTCTGTCAACCAAAAAGGAGAAGTGCAGGCCATTGGTGGCATCAATGAAAAGATTGAAGGTTATTTTGAATTGTGCAAGTTGATTGGTTTGAATGGTGAGCAGGGCGTGATGATTCCTTCGTCCAACGCCAGGCAGCTGATGTTGAAGGAAGACATCCTGGAAGCGGTTCGCCAGCAACAGTTCAAGATCTGGACTGTTGATACCATTGATGATGGCATTGAAATCCTCACCGGCATCAGGGCTGGAACAATAGAAGAGGAGGGTACCGTCAATGGAATGGTCAACAAGGTATTGAAAGGGTATGCTGAGACGATGAAATCATTTGCAGATGCCGGAGAAGATGAATTGGCCAAGCAAAACGGCCAGGTGCATTGGGTTTCTGACATCGCCTCACAATAAATTTGTATCCTGTGATCCTGAGCGGATGGATGTTGTACATTTGAGCAAGATTAACATGCATGGTTTTTCCTGTCAAGGCTCCATATACCGTTTCAGCAGACATTGTCAAATACAGTGGGGATGCGTTCAACAGGCATCCTGACCCTTCATACCTCTTGCAGAAAAAGCATGAATTGGATAGCATCGGCCATGACCTCACGGCTACTGCTGATGATGCTTTTCCGTGGGTACAAAGGATGGGGAAATTTTGTGGCTTGAACAATGTCACAGACATCAAATCCATTGCACTGGCCTGCGAGGAGGATCTTGCGATCCTTCACAAAGGCAACCTGGTTTCCATTTGTTTTTGCTTTCCCAGTGGATTTGTTCCTGCCCGAAAATTGGGTGAATCATTTTTTGGATTGCACCTGCCCGTGGCTGATGGCGATACACTCAGGGCGTCCAGCGAAAAAGTAGCTGCCATCATTTCAAGGGATGGCGCCTTTTTCAGGCGGCATGTCTGGACCGTTACCTCCTTGCCGGGTTTGAGCCAGCATCCTGCCTACCAACGGCCTGTTGCAGCTGGTATTGATGATCTTTATTTTCGAACAGAAACACAGACCACGGTGGGTATAGATGGCGATACTTGCCTGTTTTTTGTGAAGGTTGACATGCACCCCCTTGCATTGGTTTGGGAAGACCAATCGAAACGGGAACTTTTGTTGGAGAGCATCAATTCCATGACAGCATCTACGCTGGATTACAAAAACCTGCACCAGGTTAAGGCAATACTGAACAGCCATCAATAAGACCTATTCCTTTATTCTGCCAAACATCTTTTCACTGACTTGCACAATGATTTCTTCGCTGTAGGGCTCATCATCCAGCAATTCCTCAACAAAGGCCTGCCATTCGCCGGTTTCAGGATCAAAATATTCTGCAGCTTCTTTTCCGGCAAAAAGCTTGTAGTTCATTTTTGGATTTCCTGCAAAAACATAGCCCGGATAATACCAGTCATGCCCCAGGGATTTCAGGTGATCCAGGGTCAGCAAGATCAGGTATTTCCCAAGGCTGTAGGAAGCATACGCAGGATCATAGCAATGGATCTGCGAGGAGGCTGATTTTTCTCCCAAATCAAAAATACCGAAGGCGATCAGTTTTTCTCCATCATAGACAGCAATGGATTGGCTGTTGTAAATGGTACCATGTTCAGCCCGATCAAGCAGTGCATCTTGCAGCGTGGGATATCCATCAAAATCGATCGATTCACGGTAAGCGTTATACAAGTTCTCTTCTGCAATACTGATTGTTTGATGCGGGCCCATCACCACCCTAAATCCATTGTTTCTTTTTTTCAATTTCTGGTGTGAGGAATGTTGAAGAATCTGGTTGATGGAAAACCGCATCCACCAAACCCTGCGCAGGCCTGTGAGTTCGCTTTCATCATTGAAATCAAAGAGGTGTGAGCAGGTAAAAACATGTTGGCGCATGCGGTACCATCCCATCGCCAGATAGCGATCGAAATCTGCAGGGGGCATCTGCTCCGGATATTCAGTGCGGTGGTAAATGGTCATGTATGCGCCTTAGGACAAAAGATGATGGGGATGTTTCCAAGGTGATCGATAATCCCTTTTCAGCAGGGCTGTAGCCTCGCGATCGTTCTTTACAATCCGCTTTACAGGATCATATACCAAAGGCCTTTGGAGTTTCATGGCCATATTGGCAAGGATGCAGGAAGCCGTTGAAATATGGCCTTCTTCAATGTCTGCCACTGGTCTGGTATTGTTGTCGATGGCGGCAAGAAAGTTTTTCATGTGTTCACGGGTTGCCGGAGCGGCAAACAACTCAATGTCTTTTTCTGTAAGATCTTCAGGATATTTTTCTTTTTCAAGCACAACATCCCGGTGAATCTTTTCTCCTTTTCCGGACGGGATGAAATCAAATTTCAAGGTGCTGCCACAAAGGGTTCCATTTTCACCATAAATTTTGAATGACCATGGATACTCAGGATCTGCAGCAGTTCCCCAGCTGCGGTGTTGCCAAACACAATTCAGGTTCTCATATTCAAATATGGCCGTTTGTGAATCCGCAATATTGCTTTTCCCAGGGTTGCTGCCATAAATGCCTCCTGTTGAACTGATCCTGTTGGGCCAGCCCAGGTTCAGCATCCACCGGACTGTATCAAACATGTGGATGCACATGTCGCCCATGATGCCATTGCCGTATTCCATGAAGGCGCGCCACCAGCGGCGGTGCGGCAATCCGTCATAGGGCCTGAACGGTGCTGGGCCTGTCCACATTTCATAATCCAGAAAATCCGGCACTGGCTGAACGGAAGGGTTGTTGCTGCTGCGCATGTGGAAATAGCAACACATTTCCACGTGATGAACCTTGCCCAGTAGGCCAGCATCTACAATATTTTTCTTCGCTTCCATCAGATGGGGCGTGCTTCTTCTTTGTGTTCCCACCTGAACGGTCCTGTTGTATTTTCTTGCGGCGGCAAGGATGGCTTCCCCTTCCAGTACATCAACACTGATGGGCTTTTGGAGATAGACATGTGCGCCGGATTGTATCGATTCGATGGCTTGTAGTGCATGCCAATGATCGGGTGAGCCGATGAGTACAATCTCTGGTTTTTGTTCTGCCAGCATCTTGCGGTAGTCTGCATAAAGCGGAATATTGCTATTCGATGAAGACCTTGCTGCGATCAGGGAAGCGGCTCCCTGCAATTGGTTTTTGTCTACATCGCAGAGCCCCACCACTGCTGTTGGCGCCACCTGCATCAACCTGAACAAATCGCTTTTTCCATACCATCCAGTACCAATCAGGGCAACCCTTCTGGCAGGCCCAAGCGAAAATGATTCCAACCCTGATGCCTGGATTGAAGAAAGGGCAAACAGGGCCGCGCTGTTTTTGAGAAAGTTTCTTCTGCTGTTGCTTTGCATGTTAATTCAGGCTTGATCAAAATGATATGAAAAGATAAGACAAAGGCTTGATTTTACGCCATGCTAATGGCTGCTAATTTCAAGGAAAATGGTTTCTCCAGCCTTCACTTCAACATCCAATCCTTTTGCAAGCACACTGCCTTTGATTTTGTTTAATGTTCCGGCTTGAACGTTATTCAATTGATACATCTGATCCTTTTCAACCACAAACCATTCCTGGTACTGGTTGATCCTCGGATAATCTGCTGGGTAGTGCATCATGGTGGAATGCCTGGGTACATCAAACTTCAATTTCCCTTTCCACCCTGCGGGTGATGAAACCGCAATCTTCAAGCCTGTGGCCGTTTGAACAGCACCAATCGAAAGTTGATCGTTCCAATCTAACGGAACAATCCCCTGTGTTTTCCACAGGCAGTACATGATAGAGGTGCGGGCAAAATTTCCATCGCCATGCCATCCCTCAATCATGCCGTCGGGCTTTTGCATGGCCCACATGACCTTGATTTCACTGTCAAGCCATTCTCTCACAGAGGCGATGGGTTCTCGGTTGTAGAGGTTCAAGGTGCCTTCGATGGCATCTGCATACCCATCTGCACTGCTTCCCTCCCAAGGATGATTCCTGTATTTTTCATTGAGGGATGAAATGGCTTTGATCACTGCATTTCTGTAGGCGGGCGTTGAATCAATGTTTGCAATGAACCAATAGGCATTGAAGGTATACCCAAAATTGTCGGCCAGTCTTGCAGAAAGAATTTTGCCATTCTGCGGATTGACTTCATCATAAAACAATCCATCCTCATTCCTTCCCACTTCAAGGATACGGTCCAGCATTTCATGAACAAAAGGCTTCCACTGGTTTCTTTTCTCAGGCATGGCATAGTAAGCAGCAATATAGGCTTCACAGAGTCCGGAAATGATTTCACAACCATGATCGCGGATGCGCAGATGGTCCAAGGCCCTTGTTGGCAACTGTTTTTCATTCAGGTAATTGTCTGCAATTTCTACAGCCCAATCAAGGTATTTTCTTTTTCCGGTGAACCAATACATGCGGGAGAGCACCTGCAATAAATCTCCATTCACTTCTACTGTTGCGCTGCTGCCATACCAGTTTCCATGGATGTTTTTTGCAACCCTGGTGAGCAGGGGAAGGTCATCCAGGATCTCCAGCATACGGTTGCTCCAAGGGCTTTTGCCCAGCCACTCGGTGAGGGGGATCAGCCCGTCCTTCAAGTATTCTGCTGCACCGAAAATGAGCTGGTTGGTATCAATGGTTTCATTTTTAAAACCCTGTTTTGAAAAAGAATAAGTGTCGGGAAGTTTTCCAATCCTTGGTGTAAGCCGCCGCTCAGTTTTCAGCATGTCAAGGGCTTTGCCTTTGAAAAATTCCGGCATCAATATGGAAGAGGTCAGTACCATGAAGGGATAGTTGTCTGCTGCTGCATCCCAGGCATTCCAGAAATCTTTTGAATCGGTGATGTTTCTTGGAATCAGTCCGGTTGTTGTATCAGCAAATTTCATCCATGCATTCACATAGGCAATGCACCGGTTGAAGCCCTGGTTCACCAGTTTACCATTCTCCACTGCCTGCCTGAAATCAGCGTCCATGGTTTGGGATCGGATAGCGGAGAAAGGCATCAGGACCAGTATGAAAAAAAATAATTTCATCTTTTTGGCATTGGGTTTCAAAAGGTAAAGCTTGAGGTTTGTTGAAGTTACCCAATAAGTTTATGATCCGCATGCGGCGGCACTGAAGTATTTTCAATAAATTGTTGTCCAATCTTTCATCTTTTTGCAAAGGCAGATGGCATAATTTTGAACGCATGACAGAACAATCGAATGTACAACCAATGATCAGCTGGGGCATCATCGGTTGCGGAAATGTAACCGAACTGAAAAGTGGACCAGCGTTTAACAAGGTGGCCCAATCAACCTTGCATGCCGTTATGCGCAGGGATGCTGCGAAAGCCGCAGATTATGCAGCCAGGCATCAGGTGCCTTTCTGGTATAGCGATGCAGCACAATTGATCAATGATCCTGCCGTCAATGCTGTCTATATTGCCACTCCTCCAAAGTTTCATGAAGAATATGCCATTGCTGCCTTGGAAAAAGGGAAAGCTGTTTACGTGGAAAAGCCTGTTGCCGTTTCAGTGGCTGCCTGCAAAAGAATGGCCGACGCCGTAAAAGCCAACAATGGAAAACTGGTTGTGGCCCACTACCGGAGAGGCCTGCCTATGTTTTTAACAATCAAGGAATTGGTTGAAACAGGTGCCGTGGGCAAGATCAAAAACATCCGCCTGACCATGTTCCAGACACACAGGCCAGACATCGTTGCCACTGGAGTGTTCAACTGGCGTGTAGATCCTGCATTTGCAGGAGCAGGTTATTTTTATGATCTGGCACCCCACCAGCTCGATATCATCCAGTTCATTTTTGGTGAAGCCCTCCGCATGGCTGGGGTGGCTGCACACCAAACTGATTTCTATGCTGCAGAAGACGCCGTGTCTGGCATCATGCAGCTTCCCAACAATATCTTGTTTCAGGGAGACTGGAATTTTTCAATGCCTGAAATCATGAAGGAGGACAGCTGCCTGATCATTGGAGAAAAAGGCTATCTCAAGTTCCCCTTTTTTGGAACGGAGTTGAGAATTGTTACAGAAGCCGGCGCCGACCTGATGTCCTTTGAACATCCGCAAAACATACAGCATCCTATGATCACCAACGTGGTGGATTATTTTCTGGGGAGGGGAGAAAATCCCTGCTCCATCGAAGAGGCCATGAAGAGCATGGAAGTGATGGAGCGCTTTGCGCACGGCCGTTGAGGAAGGGGCAAAAAAAAGGTGAAAGTTTACGCCTTCACCTTTCACGATTTTGGAGAAATCGGGGGTTTTTACCTCCCCTCATCCACCAAGTATCTCATTCAACGAAAATCAAGTCCGGGTCAAACAATGGTTTCTATTCCATTTTTTCGTCTTAGCAGTTTAATGTGATTTACTACGTGTATATCTGCCAAACTATCCAACCCACCGATATCGCTGAACTGTTGTAAAGATAGCATTGGCGAATGCCTGAAATGAATGAGGGTCATCAATCCGTCACATCATATTCATCAACCTTATTACTGACGGACAGCAGCATTTTCATCTCACAGGATGGATAACTAAGGCGGAGTCATTACATTTGGGGAAGGAGTATTTTTATCATCGATCATTCAACGGGATACACATGCAAAAAAACATCAACCCTGCGCGCATTTCAGTGGCCATTTTTCTATTCTTGGTCGTGCTCTCTTATACCTTGCCAAAGTATGGGTTCAATACTGCAGTAACGCCCAAGGACAGTCTTACTCCTGCGCAAATGCGGCTGCCTGAAAACGCTTTGAAAGGGCTTTCGGTTGCGTATGGACTTCAGGTGCAGTTGATGGCCACTGAACCCATGTTGCAAAATCCCACCAACATTGATGTGGATGAGCGGGGAAGGATCTGGGTGACGGAAGCCCATAACTATCGTCCCAACCTGAATGGGAATCCAACTACACCCAAGGGTGACCGCATCATGATCCTGGAAGACAGGAATGGCGATGCACGCATCGACACCGCAAAGCTTTTCTACCAGGGCCCTGAACTGAATGCGCCTTTGGGCATTGCCGTTTTGGGAAAGCGTGTCATTGTTGCACAAAGTCCTTATGTATGGAATTTTTATGACGACAATGGGGATGACAAGGCAGACAGAAAAGAGATCATGTTTCAAGGCATTGAAGGCGAACAGCACGACCATGGCATGCATACCTTCACTTTTGGTGCAGATGGAAAACTCTATTTCAATTTTGGCAACAACGGCAAGACCCTGAAGGACAAAAATGGCCATACGGTGTTGGACCAGGATGGTGATGAGATTGGGCCTAAGAAGTACAAGCAGGGTATGGTGTTCCGTTGCGATCCTGATGGATCCAATGTGGAGTGCCTGGGTGATAATTTCAGGAACCCTTATGAGGTGGCGGTAGACAGCTATGGCACCATGTGGCAGAGCGACAATGATGATGATGGCAACAAGGGAACCAGGATCAACTATGTGATGCCTTATGGCAACTTTGGCTATACAGATGAAATGACTGGCGCAGGCTGGAATACCGCCCGCACCAACATGGAAGACTCAATCCCCTTGCGCCATTGGCACCTGAACGATCCGGGGTCCATTCCGAATGTATTGCAAACCGGCGCAGGCTCACCAACAGGATTGCTGGTGTATGAAGGAAAACTGTTGCCTGAAGCGTTTCAGCACCAGCTCATCCATGCAGATGCCGGACCCAATGTAGTCAGGGCTTACAGCATCAACAACCAGGGCGCAGGGTATGGCGCAAGTATTGTCAACATCCTAAAAGGAGAAAACGACCGGTGGTTCAGGCCTGCAGATGTTTGCGTTGCGCCTGATGGCTCATTGATTGTAGCAGACTGGTATGATCCGGGCGTTGGCGGTCATCAGGCTGGAGACCAGACCAGGGGCCGCATCTATCGGGTGGCACCTGCCAATGCTTCTGCCTATACCATGCCTGTTTTTGATTTTTCTACGGTGGAAGGTGCGGTGCAGGCATTGCAAAATCCTAACCTTGTGGTCCGTTACCATGCCTACAACAGCCTTCAGCAATTTGGAAAAAAATCAGTGGGTTCTTTGGAAGATCTCTGGAACTCCGATGCCGATCCTGCCATGCGGGCAAGGGCTTTCTGGAGCCTCGTAAAGATGCCAGCTGCAAAAGCAGACAAGTACATCAAACAGGCCCTGAAAGAAAAAAATCCGCAGCTCAGGATGCTTGCTATCAGGGCAAGTGTACAGCTCAAAAGCAATACCATTGGTATTTTGAACGCACTGAAGCTTGATCCTGATCCCCAGGTAAGAAGGGAATGCATCATTGCCCTTCACCACGATAAAAGCCCTGAAGCAGCTGGCTTGTGGGCTTCCCTTGCTGCCCAGTATGATGGCAAAGACCGTTGGTATCTTGAGGCCCTGGGCGTGGGCGCTGATGGGCAGTGGGATGCATTTTTCAATGCCTATTTGCTTGCTGTAAATGACCCCTTGAAAGATGTCGCTGGAAGGGATATTGTCTGGAGGGCCAGAACAGACAAGGCCTTGCCTTATCTTGAACAGCTTGCTGCAAATGCCAGCCTTCCCCTCAACGCAAGGCTCCGCTATTTTCGTGCATTTGATTTCAACAACAGCCCAGCCAAAACAGCCGTATTGTTGAACATCATCAAAAGCAATGCCACCAAAGACATTGGCCTTGACAAGCTGGCCCTCTCTGCCTTGAACCCTGCTGCCACCAAGGCGAATGCTGCTGCAGAAGCTGCATTAACCAGGGTACTCAATGCCACTTACCCAACAAAAGATTATTTGGATCTGGTGATTCAATACAACCTGACGGCTGAGCAACCAAGGCTGCTGGAAATGGCCATTGCAAAAAATGCCGATGAGCTTGGAAGAAATGCAGCAAAGACCTTGCTTGCATCAGGTGGCACTGATCTGCTTTGGAAAGTGTTGAATGACCAGAACGCAGAGCGGTCCATGGGCCTTTTGAACGCATTGGCAAAAATCGGAAATACTGCATCAGTGGATATTTTACAAGGAGTTTCCCTTGGCAACCGTTATCCTGAAGCCTTGAAAAAATTTGCAGCCGCAAGGATTGGCTACAGTGGAGAGGGAGAAAAAAGGGTTTTGAAGATCCTGAAAAGCAACCAGGTGCCCAGCGAATTGATTGCTGATGTAGTGGCCAGTGTGGGCAATTCATGGCGGGAGTCTGTGCGCAAAGAAGCCAGGCAATACCTGCCAAAAGCAGCAGTTGTTGAGGCGGTGGTCAAGATTCCAACAATGGATGAACTCAATGCCCTCAAAGCAGTGGCTGCCAATGGCAAGGTTGTATTTGCCTCGAACTGTGCTGTTTGCCACAAGGTAAACAACGAAGGCTACGATTTTGGTCCAAAGCTTACAGAGATAGGATCAAAATACGCGAAGGACGGCATGCTCAAGGCCATTGTCTATCCTTCAGAGGGCATCAGTTTTGGCTATGAGGGATGGGTGTTGAAAATGAACGATGGTTCAGAAACCATGGGCATCATTTCCAGCAAAACAAAGACGGATATCGAATTAAAAATGCCGGGCGGCATTGTTCAAAAAATCAAGCTTGCCTCTGTAAAGTCTATGGAACAAATGAAAACTTCCATGATGTCTGCAGGCTTGCATACTGCGATGTCTCAACAGGAAATGGCAGACCTCCTTGCCTACCTTGATGGGCTAAAAAGAAAATAGACTTTTTGTTTTGTGTACCTTGCATTCAAACCAAGTTGCATGAAATATTTCTTGTCATTTCTTTTGCTGTTCACCTTCCATGCTCAGGCCCAGATTGATCCCAAGACAGTTACCATTGCCCGGGATAGTTTTGGGGTTCCCCATATTTTTGCCAAAACAGATCCGCAGGTTTCCTATGGTTTGGCATGGGCGCATGCAGAGGATGATTTCAAGAGCTTGCAAATGGTTGCGCTTCCCTCCAAAGGCTTGATGGGAAGGGCTTTGGGGAAAGATGGTGTTGCGGGAGATTACGCCTTTGCATTGTTTCGCTGCAAAGAGATTACCGAAGAAAAATGGAATACCCTGTCTCCTGCATTTTTAAGGCTTGCAGAAGGATATGTGCAAGGGATCAATGATTATGCAAAGGCACATCCTAAAGAGGTACTGGTGAAGCAATTGTTTCCCATGACACTCAAAGAATATATTGCCTCCTCCGTGTTGGCATTGACGATTTTCAATGGCGGAGACAGGGCCTTGCGGTCCATCTTTGCCAACAATGTCAATCCATTGATTGATTATGATAAAATGGGCTCTAATGCCATTGCCATCCACCCCTCACGCACAACAACGGGCGACGCTTTTTTGGCCATCAATGCCCATCAACCGAATGAAGGTCCTGAGGCTTTTTATGAAGCACATGTCAACAGCGAAGAAGGATGGAATGCCCTGGGAGGCTTGCTGGCTGGAGGGCCTTGTATTTTGCATGGTGTAAACGAAAACCTTGGCTGGGCACATACGGTGAATTTTTGTGACCGGTTGGATATTTACCAGTTGCAGATGAATCCGAAAAACGCTGACCAGTATATGTTTGACGGCGTCTGGACCGATCTGGAGAAGAAAAAAATAAAGCTGCACATCAAGGGCGTTCCCATTCCAGTTTCAAGAGACCTCTACTGGAGTAAATATGGTGCAACGATGAAAAACGAGCAGGGCACTTTTGCCATCAGGTTGGGTGCCAACATGGAAATCCGCGCCTTGGAACAATGGTACACCATGAACAAGGCGCAAAACTTCACGCAGTTTTACAAGGCCATCTCCATGCAGGGATTGTCTATGTTCAACATCATGTATGCTGACAGGAACGATACCATCTTTTACATCAACAATGCCCTGATGCCGATGCGTGATCCATCGCCAGCATATGATTGGAAAAAGACCCTCCCTGGCAATACGGCAAAGACCCTTTGGACGAAGTTTTATGGTATCAGCGAATTGCCGCAATATGTCAATCCTTCGAGCGGATTTTTGTTCAATACCAACCATTCCTCTTTTTACGCAACTGCTCCTGAAAACAATCTGCAGACCAGTGCTTTTTCGCCAACCAGTGGTTGGGAGACCAACCACAACAACCGCAGCAAGCGCTTTCTTGAGTTGATGCCATCTACCGGAAAGCTTGATTTTGATATGTTCAAACGGGTTAAGTTTGACCGTCAGTTTCCTGCTGTTTTTGAATTCCCCTACAGCGTTGACAGTTTGTTTGTCATGAAAAGGGCCAATTATCCGCAGTACGATACCTTGTTGCGCAATTTACAGGAATGGGACAGGCGTGGGGTACCTGAAAGCAAGGGTGCTGCTGCATTTTTGATGGTCTATGAAAAAGTGTCTAAGGCCATGCGCGGTAAGGATTCCAGGGCCCTGACCATGGCAGAGTGCGAGAAATTGCTGCGGGATATCCAGGATCAAATGATGAAGACCTATGGCACTACCGATCTTGCGTTGGGTGATATACAGAAGCTCGTAAGGGGCGATAAAGAATTTCCCGGACCTGGTTTGCCTGATCTGCTGGCTCCAGAATGGGGTGTAGCCACGGCCAATGGCAAGCGCAAAATTACAGGCGGCGATGCGTATGTGGCCATGGTCCGTTTTCCGAAGCAGGGATTGCCCATCATTGAAACACTGAATACCTATGGTGCATCAGCAAAGCAAGGCAGTCCGCATTTTGATGATCAGGTGCCTTTGTTTTTACAACAAAAAACAAAAACCATGACCCTGGACAAAGCAAAGGTGTTGGCAACTGCCAAAAGGATTTATCATCCTGGTGAATGATTTTTGTTCGGGCTATTGTAATGTTGATTTTTCCGCAACAATCATCGGACCAAATCGGTTGAATTTATTCCGCGAATTTCCATTGTACCAAACATCCGGATGATCGCTTTCAAGGATGAGTGCGTTGAGGCAACCTTCTTTTTGAAAATGTTCAGCAAATTCCCTCATGCTCGCTTCGAAGCAGGCGAAATAAACCTTGCCGTCTTTTTTGATGCCCACTCCATTGCGAAGGATTTTTGTCCTGTTGGGAAGTGCAGCATTGATGCGCCCATCAATCAACAGCATAGGCCCTGACTGTATGGCCCAAATGGCATTTTTGTAGGCCTGTTTTGACTGCAATGGATCAATGAATGCGCCCGACGCATTGATATGGAAAACACCAGAGGGCTGGATCTCGAGGTTTATTTTGGTGTTCTGTACTGTCTTGATGGGATGCAGCAGTTGCCCATTTTCAATGAAGAGTCCGATACTTGAAAAAGCCCCACTAAACTTTCCCACACCAGTGATGAACGCGATATTTTTATTTGATTTCAGCAAGCGTTCAAATGTCATGTAAGGAATGCCTTTGCTGTCTTTCCAATACATTTTTATGGAGGATGCATCAAAAGTCTGGCATTCTGTATGCAAGAATGCCACCAGGGACATGATCAATAGGCTGTTTTTCATTTGTCTTGCGTTAGGCCTTGCAAAGTTCTATCAAAATTGTCTCTTTTACCAAGAATTTCCTCAAGGTCTTCTTTGTAGAGTATCTCTGACGTAAGCAATTGCTCCGCCACTTCCACCAGATGGGATTTATTTTCAGTGAGCAGTTTTTTGGTTTTTTCATAGTTGGAAGATACCAGCAGCCTGACCTCCTCATCAATCATTTTTCCTGTTTCCTCGCTGTAAGGTTTCAAGAATCCATTGTCTGTAGTTCCCGTGGAGTCATAAAAACTGATGTTTCCGATTTTGCTGCTGAATCCAAAATAAAGAACCATGGTATAGGCCTGTTTCGTTACTTTCTCTAGATCATCCAAAGCACCTGAGGATACTTCACCAAAAATGATTTCTTCCGCTGCCCTTCCTGCCAGGGCAGCACAGAGCTGTTCTTGGAATGCGGATGCAGAGCGGATGTTTCTTTCTTCCGGCAGGTACCAGGCTGCGCCCAGTGATTTCCCTCTGGGGATAATGGACACCTTCAACAATGGGTCAATATGTTTGAGCATCCAGCTGGCCACGGCATGGCCTGCTTCGTGGTAGGCAATGATGAGTTTTTCTTCAGGCGAAATAATCTTGCTTTTTCTTTCCATCCCGGCCACTACTCTCTCAATGGCTTCGAGAAACTCGGTCTTTCCAATTTTATCTTTTTTATTTCTTGCTGTGATAAGGGCCGCTTCATTGCAAATATTGGCAATGTCTGCACCTGAAAATCCAGGTGTCTGGGATGCAAGCATGTGCATGTCCAATTCCTCTGCCATCACCAATGTGCGAACATGCACCTTGAAGATCTCTTCCCTTTCCTTGAGGTTGGGCAGCTCCAGATAGATATGCCTGTCGAATCGCCCTGGCCTGAGCAGGGCAGGATCAAGCAAGTCTGCTCTGTTGGTGGCGGCCAATACAATCACCCCGCTGTTGGTATCAAACCCGTCCATCTCCGTCAGCAATTGATTGAGTGTGCTTTCCCGTTCATCATTGGATCCACTCAGGTAGGCGCCTTTGCCACGTGATCTTCCAATGGCATCAATTTCATCAATAAAGACAATGCACGGTGTTTTTTCTTTGGCAGTTTTGAAAAGATCCCTGACGCGCGATGCGCCAACGCCCACAAACATTTCAACAAACGCAGATCCGGAAATGGAGAAGAACGGAACCTTGGCTTCGCCTGCCACTGCTTTTGCCAACAGTGTTTTACCTGTACCCGGAGGGCCAACAAGGATGATGCCCTTTGGGATTTTTGCCCCCACTTTTGTGAATTTTTCCGGGGCTTTGAGAAACTCCACAATTTCTTTTACTTCCGTTTCAGCTTCTTCCAGCCCTGCCACATCATCAAATGTTGTCAGGGTGGCTTCTTTTTCCATCAGCTTGGCATTGGACCTCCCAAAATTAAATATCGATGATCCTCCGCCTCCAAGCCCAGACATTCGCCCGGACATCATGTTCCAAAAGAAAAAAAGCAGGGCCAGCGGAATCAACCAGCTGATCAGTTCCGGAAACAACCTGCTTGATGGTGCATAGCGAATCTCTGTTCTTTGTTCTAAAGGGATATTTTTTTCTGCTTCCTCCATTTTCTTTTCGAAGGATTCCACAGATCCAATGCTGAACCAAAAATGAGGGCCGGGCTGGGCGGCATCTTCATCTTTTCTTTTGAGGATTGTTTTGAAATACGGATCGTTGATTTTTTCTTTTTTGATGTAAACTTCTGCTTTTTCCTTGTTGATGATCACCATTTTTTCGATGGCATTTCTGCTGAGCATTTCGTTGTGGAAAGTCTGCCAGCTGATTTCCTTCTCAGCTGCTGCATCTCCCATTAAAGTGGGAAGCAAAAAAAAACCTGCAATGAGGAGGATGACCAGCCAGTAAACAGGAAGCCTGTATCTGGGTGTATTTCTATTTTCCTTTTTGGGTTGTTCCGGTATTTTATCCATGAATTGTTTCTGTCGGTAAATGTTATTTTTTCCTATTACCTGCAACATGATGTTCCTCATGGCACTGTCTGATTGCTGTGTATTCAGGCAAAAAAAAACACCCTTGTTGAAGGGGTGCTTTTTGTTGGTTTCTCAGAGGATTATCTTATGCGGATTCAAAAAACTCTTCGTAGACCACTTCGATTTTATTCTCCACTTCATTTACCCCAGGTGTTGCCCAGGCAGTATTTTCCGCTTCTTCTTTTTCGTAGTGAGATTTAACGCTACCCCTTAAAATAACTTTTGACCCAAGCACCTCCAGGCGGATGTTGTCTGCTTCATGCCCAGCAGTGGTGATAAAACTTTCCCTGATCCTTTGCTTGACGTCAATGCTGGATGGTTTTTGTTTTACAACAATCATGTTGTTCACTCCTTTTACGCCAGTCAATTTAACAAGGGCATTTTTTGCTGCGAGACGCTGATAGCCCCACTCTACGGTCCCATCCATCGAAACCGTTCCGTTTTCAACCTTGATTTTGATTTGATCATCGGGCACAGAACTGTCCCATCGAAGTGCATTGACACAAGCTTCCGCAATTTCTGTATCAGATTTCCTGTTTACAGGGGAGATGCCCACCTGAATGTCTAGGGCAACAGCTTTCACGCCAATGACATTTTTTGTAACCCTTTCTGCTGCCATTTTTTTTGGGTAGGTATCAACGATTCCTGAGAGTGTTACAATACCGTTGTTTACAGAAACACCGATTTGAGCAGCGTTCAGTTGGGGCTCCCATTTGAGTTGATTTTGCACATCAGTTTGAATTTGAGCATCATTTTTCATGCGGGTTCAATTTTATTGGTTTAAAATAGATGGCTGTAAAAATAGGGCCATCAGTGCCGCAGAAAGAGGATGGAAGTCATTCTTATTGATGAATCGCGTCAGTGATGCACAATGTGTGGCATCAACTAATCAATGGCCCTGTTCAAAAAATCAATCAGTGGCATCATGGATTCGAAATGGTCGACAACCTTATTGGCCAAGGCTTTCCCGGTAAGTTCCGAATCCTTGACTGCTGTCATCACAACAAAGCTTTTCAGTTTCAAGAGTTCTATGGCAGGGTTGTCAGCTTCATAGCCTTTGGGTGGTCTTGTCAGTTTTTCGCTTTCGCTCAGTGACCCGAAACTTGCCTTGAATTTTTTCTTGTTGATGATCTTATTGAATGCTTCAGCATTATAATCAATTTCTTGCCTGATCTTGTTCAATTCGGGTGCCATGGGCATCCAGAATCCTCCGCCAATGAAGCTTGCTCCTGGTTCAAGGTGAAAATAATAGCCCGCACACTGCACTTTTTTGCCACCCTTGCTGAAACTTGCGCCCATGTTGGTTTTATACGGGTCCTTGTTTTTGCTGAACCGTACATCCCGGTTGATCCTGAATACACACTGTTTGGGTTCAAGGTCTGTGAGGCTGGTATCAATTTTTTTCATCCTGCCCAATACTTCTCCAACAAATTCCAAGTAATTGTCTTTTGCGGCTGCATAGCGTTGTCTGTTTTCGTCAAACCATTCTTTGCTATTGTTCTTCTTCAGGCCAGTTAAAAATTGTACGGTGGAAGAATTGATCATCTTGATTGTTTTAGGTCTTGGTGTTGATGGGGGATGTAAATGCAGCTGGGGATAGAACAAAGATAAGTCTCTTGTGATTTTTTTGGACAGATCCCTTGGGCCCACCATTGGTTTTATGCATTGCATGCAGTGGCGAATTTGGGCTGATCTACATCATGTTACTGATTGGTCTAGGTCATTTCAGGAAAAGGATTGTCTGAATATTTTTGATGTAGTATAAATGCTTGATTGAAATGCCCAAGGCATCTTCCTATTATGAGGAGTTTCATCAAGATCAGTTCATTCATCATCAAAATTATCTACCATGAAAAAACTATCCATTGCTTTGCTATTATTTGGTTTAATAGGGTCATTAAACGCACAGGTCATGAAAAATGACTGGTTGATGGGAGGGGGTATCAAGTTTGCTTCGAACAAGGTGGCTGAGATCAAAACAAGCATGTTTGAGTTTAGTCCTAATGTTGGTTATTTTTTAGCCAATAATTTCGCTGGAGGTCTACGGGCCAGTATAAACAGTGTAAAGCTGGAAGATGAGGATGCCATTAGCAGTACACTGGTCAGTCCTTTCCTGAGGTATTATTTTCTGCCAGGCGGTAATAAAGTCAATTTTATGCTTGACGGAAGTTTTGGATTTGGGTCGACATCTGCGCTTGGTGTTTCACAAAGCCAAACCGGTTTTGGATTTGCCGCTGGCCCCGCTATTTTTCTCAACAAACATACCGCCCTTGAATTCACACTGGGGTATAATTCACTCAAGGGCAAGGACGACCCCGACCGCAGCAATACTTTCACCGTAGGTGTTGGATTCCAAATCCATCTTCTGGGGAGTAAAAAATAGGGTTTTGTAAAATTGGATAATTGTTACAATGACATGGGCCGCACGTTTGTGCGGCCTTTTCTTTTGGATTCCGTGAAAAATCATACATTTATTTCTTTGATATATTTTACTCAATCCTTTACAATGACCAAATTCAATATTTTCTTTGCCTTCTGTCTCTTGCTCACCAATGTCTCTTTGAACGCCCAGTCTTCTTCCGAAGAGCAATGGGAGTCCATGTTCAATGGAAAGGACCTCAGCAAATGGAAACCCAAAATCAGGAACCATGCTGCGGGAGATAATTTTGGAAATACCTTCAGGGTGGAAGAGGGTAAGCTGGTTGTCCGATACGATGCCTACGACAAGTTCAATGAAAAATTTGGGCACCTTTTTTACTACAAACCCTTCAGTTATTACCGCATCAGGCTGGAATACAGGTTTGTAGGTGATCAAGCCAAGGAAGGTCCGGGTTGGGCACTGCGCAACAGTGGCATCATGGTGCATGGACAAACTCCTGAGAGCATGGGAAGAGACCAGGATTTTCCGGTATCCATTGAGGTGCAGTTGCTAGGCGGTGATGGAAAAAATAAAAGAACAACTTGCAATTTGTGTACACCTGGAACCAATGTGGAGATGAATGGAAAACTTTTTACCCCACATTGCATCAACTCAACCTCTGAAACCTACCATGGCGACCAATGGGTAAAGGCTGAGGTGCTTGTCTTGGGTGATTCTGTTGTGAAGCATTTTGCCAACGGTATGGAAGTCTTGTCTTACCAAAAGCCACAAGTAGGCGGAGGTAATGTGGATGGTCAGGAGATCAAGTTTGGCCAACCAGGGCAAATGCTCAAAGGCGGCACTATTTCATTGCAAAGCGAAAGTCATCCTGTTGAATTCAAAAATATTGAAATCCTCGATTTAGAAGGCTGTATGGATCCCAAGGCCATCAATTACAAGTCTTATTACATTCATTCAAAGCCGGCGGATTGCAAGTATAAAAAGGGGAAATGATTTGATGCTGGCCCCAAACACAGTACAAATAATTGATCAATATTTTTTGTACTGCTCCGGATCCAATGCCCCGGGGCCCCACTGATCAAAGAATTCCAGTATTTTTCTTTTGCTGTAAGATTTGTCTTCCTCAAGATAGGCGCTGTTTTGGGTATGCAACCTATTGCCTTTGGCATCCAGCATGATGAACACAGGGAACCCAAACCGTTGGGGATAGCCAAACCTTTTCAATACTTCAGGGTTGCGGTTTTCAGGACTGTAATTCATGTGGTAGACAATGAAATTCTTGTTCATGGCTGAATCAAGCTGTTGATCCTTGTTCACAAACTCATTGAACCTGGCGCACCACACACACCAGTTGCCGCCAATCTGAACAAAAACATGTTTGTTTTCTTTTTTTGCCTTTGCCATCACAATCTTCAGCGCAGAATCCACATTCTCATAGGGATTGTACAACTTGAAGTTTTTCATGTCTTGAGAAAAAGACAGTTGGGTCATGAAGCTGAGGCAGATGAGCAGAAAAAAAGATTTCATCTTGATGGTATTTAATCTGATGGAAGGTATTCATTTTTTATTGGTAACTCCGGCCAAGTGTATCACAAGCGGCTTTCAGCAGGGAGGTATTGTCGTTGGAATCCTGTCCCATTTCCCACATCATGATACCCGATCCCTGTGTATTGCCCAGGATTGCTTTTCTCTTTACGGTAAGTTGTCCGTTGTAGTAGATGGTGTATGCTGGAAATCCAGTGGCTGAAACTGTTGCTGAGTCTGCATTTGCTGATCCACCTTTGCCAAGAATGGCAGCATAGGTTTGTATGGTGCCCGTTTGTGTAATACCACTTGGACGACCGTAGGCAGGAACTCCCAGGATTGCTTTTCTTTTTGGCATTCCTGCTGTATTGATCCAGTAGTTCAAACAGGTTTCTGCCATCTTGAGGTCACTATGATGCCTGTAGGGCGCGGTTGTACTGAAATCATCATAGGCCATGATGTTGAAAAAATCAACCTGTTCTCCTTGTAGCAATTCCTTGGTAATGGCATCCCTGTATTGGCCTGCATACTTACCGCTTGTGATGGCGGCAGACAGATAATATTTCCCATCAAGATGAAGGCTGTCCCCCAATTCCTGGAGCAGTTTGGTAAATGTTACCGACGTGCCATCAGCCGTAGATGGATATTCCCAATCGATATCAATTCCATGGAGCGCATTCGTTCTGACCAGCATCATGGCTTGTTTCACAAAGGCATTTCTGCCTGCCGGAGTAGCAGCCATCTGTTGCCAATCTGTTGTTGATCCGAAGATGGATAGCAATACTTTTGCTCCATTGCTTTTGGCCTTGCTGGCAACAATCCCAAAGACATTTGGACTTTGTATCACAATATTTCCGTTGGCGGCAACCGTTCCAAATGCATAGTTAACCACGTTGCACATTTTGAACTTCTGGTCCGGGATGGCATTGGGGTCGCGGTAGGAAGGAAAATATCCGGCAACAATGCTTCCCAAAGCCGGTGGCGCTTTGATCACAGGAGCTGGTATAACAGGTGGTGTAGTTCCCCCGCCCTGCGGAGCTTTGATTTCAGTTTTTTTACAGGCATTGAAAATGGCAGCAATCATGATCCATTGTGCCCAGCGTTTGTTGTTCCTCATGTATTTCCAGCGTTTCATTCCTTGGTTAAAATCCGATTTTTGCTTCATTGATGCGTTCGGTAGGGTTCATGATACAGGTAAGCATGGAGCCGTCCTTGAAGAGTTCAACAATGCGGTAGCCTTTGTAATCGGTTCCCCAGTTGCCGCCAACATGGCTGTCAAACATGTAGGGAATTCCATCCTGCCACTTGATGTTGTCCTGGTCATGTTCATGGCCATGGAATACGGCACGAAGGTTTTTTTGTTTTTTGACCAGGTCTACAAATGGGGTTGATTCAATGGCATGCTTTGTCCACTTGATGGGAGGAATGTGGATGAACAGGAGGATGTTTTCAGCATCCTTGTGCTCTTCAAATTTTTGGGCCAGCCATTCCAGGTCGGGAGGGAGGTATTCGCCTTTCTTGTTGGATGTGCTGGCAAACAAGAGCACATTTTTCTTGATGACAACATCAAAGTTCAATGGGCAATTCCAGGCAGTTTCCCATTCTTCTTTGGTTGCCAGATCATGGTTGCCTTGAGTTACATAGTATTTGAAGGAAAGTTTATCCAGTGTTTTTTTGGCACCTCCAAAAAAACTGATGTCATCATGTACAATATCACCATTGATGACACCAAAATCAAATGCATTGGATTGGTGCATGGCATTCATGTGGCCCACTGCTGTGTCGAGGTATTCTTGGAAGGGTGTTTTTGCCTGTCCGAAATGGATGTCTGACCCAATGGCAAAACGCAGGATGGGTTTTCTTTTTTCAAAGGCACTGAGGTCGGTTGCGAGCAGGGATTTGCCATTGACAAGCAGTATGGCAGTAGAAATGCCTTGAATAAAGCGCCGGCGATTGATCATTGTTTGTTGTTTTGGAGGTCAAAAAATACAACAAAAATGTCAAATGCTTGCGAACTGAAATGAGTTACTGGTTGGAGAACACTTTTTTCAGCAGATCCGTTGTTCTGGCCAATGGATCTTTCCTGATATTTTTTTCTTCCATGGCAATTTGGGTAAAAATTCCCTGAAGGGCTTTCTCAGTCACATACCCACTGAGGTCGGGATTGATTTTTTGAAAGCTTATCCTGTTGTAGGCACTGATCATGGAAGCCCAGTATTTGGTGGCACCTGTTTTTTCAAGCGAGGCATTGATCACAGGACTGAATGCTTCGGTGAGTGGTTGGGTTGTTTTGTTGCGAAGGAAACCCGTGGCGGCGGTATCGGCCCCCCGAAGGATGCCAATGGCATCATTCAGGTCCATCTGTTTGATGGCATTGATGAATATAGGGGCAGCTTCTTTGCAGGCCTCTTCAGCACCACGGTTCATGGTCATGATGGCATCGTCCACCATTTTGCCAAGCCCTGCTCCGCGCAAAACCTTTTCTACTTTTTGGGCCTCTGCAGGCAGGATGATTTTCATGAGCGGGTTTCCAAAGAATCCATTTTCTTTGGAAAGCGTTGCAGCACCTTTTTCAGCCCCAATGGCCAGGGCTTCTTTTAGTCCTGATGCAATTTCTTGTGCGCCCAACTGGCCGCCATTTCCCGCAACCGTCTCCTTTGCCTTTTTGATCAGGGATTTCAGTTGCTGCGCATTGACGGTGGATGTTGTTGCCAGGAGGATAAGGAAGGAAATGAATATTTTCATGGGATGAATTTTTCTGTTATTGCAAAAATACCAAAGCCCTGCCATCCAAGGTCGATTTTGATAGCCAGTCTTTGGTTAAAGTTGAAACGAAATAGCTATAAGATGCACCCCTTGATCATGGTCATCTGAACATTGATCCTGTCATCAAAGACCAGGATGTCTGCATCCATGCCAACTTTTATGGCGCCTATTTTGTCATTCATCTTGATGATCCTGGCCGGGGTGGCGGTAATCATTTTGACGGCATCAAACAAAGGAATTTCAGCAAGATCAATCATGGTGCGCACCAATCGATCGGTGGTGGCAATGCTTCCGGCAAAGGCAGAACGATCGGGCAATTTGGCAACACCTTCTTCTGTGATCACTTTCATACCAGTGTTGATATTCCCCAAGATGTATTCACCTTCCGGCATACCAGCGGCACGCATGGAGTCGGTGATCAGTGCAGTATGATCAGGTCCTTTGATCTTGTAGACCAGTTTAAGCAATGGAGCAGGCAAATGAACGCCATCTGCAATGATTTCCACGTCCAGTTCATCATGGAGGTATCCCGCTTCAACCACACCCGCGTAACGACGCGCATTGCGCCTTACAACGCCAGACATGGCGGAGTAGAAATGCGTGAGCAGGCTGTATCCGTTGTTGAATGCCTCGAGAGCCTCTTCGTAAACGGCTTCTGTATGCGCCATGGAAGCAATGATTCCCCGCTCATGCAGGATTTTTCCAAAGGCAATGGCTCCCTTTCTTTCGGGTGCTACGCTCCATCTTTTGATGGACTTTGAATATTCCAGGATTTCCATGTATTCTGCCGGGTCTGGGTCTCTGATGTACTTGGGATCTTGTGCGCCCCGTTGGTTCATCGCAAAATAAGGACCCTCCAAGTGAAGACCAACAAAACTGGCGCCCTGGGTATTTCTCTCTTTTGCTTTTTCATAAACATCCAGCACCTGAAGAATGCCTTCTTTTTCAGCAGTGGTGGTGGTTGGCATCATCGAAGTGGTACCATGCGCCGCATGAAGGGCTGCAATCGCCAAAAAAGCTTCTTCTGTGCCATCCATGAAATCATGGCCACCTCCACCATGCACGTGAATATCAACAAAGCCGGGAGAGATGTACTGACCATTTGCGTCAGTATTTATTGCGTCAGGAAACGAAAGATCTCCTGCTTCAACAGCAATGATTTTTCCGTCCTCCACAAGCACTGTTCCATTTTCAACAATGCGGTTGGGCAAGATTATTTTTCCGTTGAATATCCTGTGTCTTTGGTGCATCTTGTTGTGTATTTCCTGTATTTGCAGTTGAACAAAGGTTGTGATTTTATGCATCAGACCTTTAAAAATATTTTCTTCTGGTAAAGAAAATACAAGAAAATCCATTTGATGAATACCACTGAAATAGCCATTCCTACTGCATTGTAGGGATCTCCCATGAGATCACCCAGCCATTGGAAAAATCCTTTGTTGGCATAAGACCAGTTGATGAATTTCCCCGACATATAAATCAGGATGGAATTCATGCCAATCACTTTGAAAAAAAATGCCCATCTTTTGTATCCCAGCACATCGATGATGTAGTGAAAAAGCGCAAACAACAAAAGGCTGAACCCTACCGTGTGCATCACAAAAGAACTGGACCAAAGGTTTTTGTTGATGGGGAAATCGAGGCTCCAGATCTGGGCGATGATCAGTGCACATAAGCCTGCAATGGCCATCATGGCTGATTTTTTCAGGGAGGTATGGTTGTGGTGCTTGAGGTAGTTTCCTGTGATGATTCCTGCCAGGGCAGAGCTGATGGCAGGAATATTGTTGAAAAGGCCCACCGTATCATGGAAGCCCCTGGATAATTTTCCTGGCAGCACGGTTCTGTCGAAGTAAGAGGAGAAATTGCCCGCTTCGGTGAGGTCGCCCGGCAGAAAACCCGGAGCGGAAGTGAATTTCATCAACAACCAATAGCCAACCAGAAGCGCCGTGAACCAAATGACCTGCGTTCTTTCTTTGGTGTAGAGATAGATGATGGCTCCCAGCATGGTGGAGATGCCAATCCTGCCCAACACACTCATGAACCGTATGTCGCTGATGGGTTTGAGCTGGAGTCCGTTGTTGTAAATAATCCCCAATAAAACCAGGATCATCCCCCTTTTGATGACTTTCCAGAGCAGGGCATTTTTGGATTTACCGGCAGCAATCGCACTGCCCATGGCATAAGGAGTAGAAACTCCGGACAGAAAAATGAAGAGCGGGAAAATCAGGTCATAGACCGTAAATCCATTCCAGACAGGATGTTCAAATTGAGCTGAAAGCCCTTCCCAGAAAGGATGATGGGTGATGGATCCCATTTCATGGAAGACCTCCTCCGCACCGATGATCCAAAACATATCAATGCCGCGCAGGGCATCGAGGGAATAAAGTCTTTGTTGGATGGTTGGAGAGTTGTTCATGGCATTCAGCAGTTCGGTTCATTGAATATAAGAAAAACAAGGCTTTTTTACGTGATTTTTTGATGAAAAAACGGAGACAAAACAGCATAAAAGCATGCTCCAACAGTACTCGCATATTTGCCTCAATTGTAATTTTAAGGTATAGAATAATGTTCACAAAAAGAGAACATTTATAAAAAAACACTATCTTTGCATGAGGGTTCATTTGATAAGGCGAGAGACACTTGAGGCGTATGGCAGATTGAATCCTTTGGCAAGAAATGCGCTGGAAGTGTTCTTATCAAAGGTTAGGTATGCTGACTGGGGTGTTCCTGCTGACATTCAAAAAATGTTTAAGGATGCTGATATTATTGGCAGGGGGCAAACAGGATCATCTTCAATATCAATGGCAATAGATATCGGCTGATTTGTAAATATGTATTCGGGGCCAAGCAGGTTCATCTATTTGTATGTTGGATAGGTACACATGCCGAATATGATTTCATTTGTTCAACTGGTAAACAATACACCATCAATATTTTTTAATAAAATGAAAGAATTGAAGTATACATTGATCAAGAGCAAGCATCAATATAAATTGTATTGTGATTTGCTGGAAAACTTTGTCTCCTTGCCTCATGTTTCGAGCTCAATGCAAGATGAAATTGACTTGTTAACCCTTTTGATTGAAAAATGGGATGAGGAACATGGCCAGTTTATGGATTTGGATCCTATTTCATTGTTGAAATCCTTTATGGGTGCTCACCACATCAAAGCAATAGAACTCTCAGGTATACTCGGCATCAGCAGAGGGTATATGTCTGATATACTCCATTACAAAAAAGGCTTGTCAAAAGATGTCATTCGTAAATTGTCATCTTTTTTCAAAGTGCGCCAGGATGCATTCAACCGGGCCTATGACCTCAAGCAGCAAAATCAACTTCAAACAACTTCCTAACCTAAATTAAATCTTAGGCTCCCATCCCTTCTCGTACTCCCTGCTCCAAAGTTTCATGGCTTCCTTGTCGTTGAGGATTCTTCCATTGCTTGGATCAACTTTGAGGGCTCTTCCCGTGCGTTGGGAGATGTTGCCCAGTTGAACCAGCAGCGTGCTTTGGTGCCCGCTGAGGATATCCGAATTCAATTGTGTGCCTTTTTTGATGGCACTGAAAAAATTCTGGATGTGCAGTGCGTCAAGTTCCATGCCAGGGCCAGTTCTGTCAAGGGCATTGGCGGTGATATCATTTTTGACTTCTTTTACCAGCTTGCTTTTCAGGTCGAATATCTTGTAGGCATTTCCACTTTCAATCAACAACGATCCTGTTTCGCCATAAAAAATAACCCCAACAGAGCTGCCTTCGATAGACTTCCCATTGCAGGAACGGCCCTCCCAGGAGATCAGCGTGTTGTTGGCAAATTCCAGGTCGATGACCTGTGTATCGGGGGTTTCCCAATCGTCCTGGTAACGATAACGACCACCTGCAGACGTAACCCTGGTGGGATAATCTACACCCAGTCCCCATCGGGCCAGGTCCACCATGTGGGTACCATTGTTCAAGGCTTCACCGGTTCCCCAATTCCAGAACCAATGCCAGTTGTAGTGGATCAGGTTGTCCTTGTATGCGCGGCGTGGCGCAGGTCCTTGCCAGAGGTCGTAGTTCAGCCAGGAAGGCACTTCTGTTTCCTTTCCCACACCGATCGATTCACGGTTGTTGGTGTACCAGGTTTTTGCATAATAGGGTCTTCCAATCGCGCCTGCATGCAGTTCTTTGATGGCCGCGATTACATTGGGCCAGGACCTGCGCTGGTTGCCCATCTGCAACAATTTATTGTGCTTTGCTGCAGCCTTTACCAGCATCTCACCTTCATTGGGGTTATGGCTGCAGGGTTTTTCAAGGTATACATGTTTTCCTGCGGCAACGGCCAGCATGGCGGCTGGGGCATGCCAGTGGTCAGGAGCAGTAACAATCAACAAATCGAGGTTCTTGTCTTCCAGGGCCTTTCTGAAATCGCCCTCTGCCTTTGGCCTTTTCTGTTGCGCCTTCTCAATGGCATTGACACATTTGTCAGCAGCCCTGCTGTCTACATCGCATACATACAACATCTCGCATTCTTTCTGTGAAGCGAAATTGGTGCCTACAGACAGGCCACGGCTGTTCACGCCCATGACAGCAGCAGTAATCTTTTCATTTGAACCAAGGATGTTGCGGTACTGACTGGCAGAAAATCCTGGGAGGATGCCTCCAAAGGCAATGGCAGCTGAGGCTGCAGATGTTTTTTGGATAAAGCTTCTTCTTGAACGGCTCATGAGGGAAGATTTAGTTGTTGAATGATCTTGTTGGCTTTTTTGAGATGGGTATCATAAACATCCTTCAGCTGAATGGCCTTGCTGCCCTTTCGTTTGCTTTCATCGGCGGCTTCCATGAAGGTGTAGATTTCCAGTGTTTCTTTGGGGGTGATGGGCAGGTTGCCAGTTTTGAAAAAAGCAATGATCCTGTCAAGGAGGTTGTCATAACCTTTGTAAGGGCCCAATGTTATTGGTCCCTTTTCTCCATAGGCTGTACCACCATATTCATGTTTCCCTGTCCGCGTACCGCGGAAGGTTCCGATCCTGCCTTCATCCCAAATACCTACCACAACATCCGTTCCTTCGGTTTGGGTACGGGTAACGGATTTGCATCCTGTTCCCATAACGGTGTAGAGTGTTTCAACGCCATGGATGCCATACCAAAACAAATCTGGATGGGTGGGTTCGAGGGTGGCTGGGCTGAAACAGTCGGCCCCCAATATTTTTCCGACTTTACCAGAAGCCGCTTCCTGTGCGGATTCCATGTAGCGCAGGGATGAGCTGGAAAAGAAAGGTACTTTGTATTTTTCCGATAAGGTGTACAAAGCGATGGCATCGCTCAGGGTGCCGGCTACGGGCTTGTCAATGAACATCGGCTTACCTGCTCTGATCACTTCCAATGCCTGTTGCAGGTGTGGCCTTCCATCGTTGGTTTCCAATAAAACGAAATCAACTTTCTTGAGAAGCGTTGCAATTGAGTCCACGATCTCCACGCCCATCTTCTTCACTTCCTCAATGTAGCCGGGAATTCTTTTGGTTGAAGATTCAATATCGGCACTTCCAGGCGGATATGCTGCCACCACCCGAAATCCTTTGTATTTGTCGGCAGCGTTGGCAGCATTCAAAGCCTTGGTAAAAGCAATGCTGTGTGAGGTGTCCAGACCGATGATGCCGATCCTGCTGGAATCTATAATTGTCGTAGAGGCAACAGCTGGACTGCTCCAAGATGTAAGACCTATTGCCATACCAGCCATACCGGCATCACGCATGAAGCGCCTGCGGTTGTATATTTTCATGAGCAATCGTTTGTTTGCACTAGTAAGTTAAAAATAAAAAGATGAATTTTGCAAAATCAGTTTTGTTTTACCAACAGCTGATTTATTGTTACATTCAGTAGACGGTTGCGTTTGCTTCCCCGCCTTTTAAAAGCCAATCATTAAATTTCAGATCATGTCTTCTTCAATTCTCATAGGTATATTTCTCCTGTCGCTCTTGTTTACTTTGTTTTATGGCATCCGCAAAAAGAACAAAACAGTTATTGGTGTTTCACTGGCTTTATTGCTGATAACAGCAGGGATTATTGGGAGTTTGATTTATACATTAGAGAATGCTTCATGATGCAATGCTGGTGGTTGGCATCATCACCGAATCTGCTAAAAATTAATTAGCAACTTTTATTAAAGCTTTGGCAGATGACTTGCTATCCTTGCCAACACATCTTCAAATTCAGGTTGACCATTATAATAAAGCTTGGATGTAGCTTTGTATCGGGCTTTAAAATTCTCTCTGATTACTGCATCTTTTAGAAGTAGTGCGGGATGTTTTGCAACTGGAATGCTTTTGTCGGTACCTTTTATTCGTACTGATTTATGCGCTTCATATGCTGGAGTTTTTGTAAATGCAACTATTTCCTCATTTCCCAATAAGCAATACACATCATAATACTGACGCATAAAGTTCTTGCTATCAGATTCTTCTGGATTGTTTCTGTTTCGATATTTTCGAATAATTGTTTGTAGCTTTTCTACCAGAGTATACCCTGGATGATAGCATAGTACATTGCAGGCAGTATTATTGATATACTGTGATTGCATTTTCACAGATGAAAGATGATCCCAAATCCATGAGGAAATGTTAACTGGAGCATTCGGCGTTATAGTGTCAAATCCTGCTTCCAATAAAATACCTTCTTTTAAATCATCTAATGCGGGTATATGGCTCTCATAGTGAAGTCTAATGCCACCACTTCTGTATTTATCCTTATCATCGAATGCATGGTCCCTTTCAACACGGGCAATACCATCAATGAAAATCTCTGATGCAAAAACATCGTAAAAATTTTTTCGCGCCTGCTTAATTTCTGCTTTGTCCTCTTTTCCTTCAGTCTTTAAGCCATAATTGGTTCTTATGTGAATATCAATATCTTCAGAAAAACGATGTATTAGGCCATATCCTTTGGATAATGAAATTCCGCCCTTTAATTCAAATTCAATTCCTTGCTGTTGCAAAGAATACAAGGCATGCATAATCCAATAATCCTTTTCTATCAGGGCAATATCTATTCCTTTTTTAGAGGATACTATATTCAAAAGTTCTTTGAATTCGGGATCATTATGAATAAAATCAGGCATGCAGCATTTTATTTCGGTAATATGACTTTATGAACTGCTTGGTCTTTCCCGAGCCATATTGTTGTGCTAGTTTCAACAATTCATCCTTATTGAAGCTATTAAAATTGTTGCTTAAGAACTGAATGATTCTATGTTGACTTTCAGCCAATTCATCAATATTATTAAGCAGATCAACCAGCAAAAACGCTTTGGTTAATTGGTTCGGGAAGGATGATTTTATTTTGAATTCAAATTTTTTTCCGTTGAGTTTGAATTCCCCTTTTCGTTTATGATTATAAACCCAGGTAGTATTATAGAGTTGGGTAAGCCCCAGCCCCAATCTGTTATACAGATTAGGATTCACAATGAGGAAGTTGTTGTCTTTCAAAAAGCATTCAACTAAATCGGAGTCATCTGGAGGCGCAATTCCAAATTTTGTGGATTTGGGAGCGTAGTACAAACCCTGGCTAAGTTTTAAAAGACTTCCATCTTTGGTCAGAATCCCTAAATGTCTATCAATGGCCGATGAGTAATACTCAAGGTCAGAACGCCGATATACTTCTCCGGGTTTGATATGTTGTCTTAATGCATCCATGGTAGTTTCACAAAGGTATTGCTTAAGAAAATCAAATGCATGAATAAATTGGTAAAAATCATGCAGTAGTCGTAATTAATTGATTATTAATGAATTAATGTATCATCCTCAATTCGCTATCAAAGCGTTATCTGAAAATTAATCTTAGCAATCCTGAACCCCTTGCTTTTCACAAGCCGTGCTTCTTCAGATTGTTCATTCAGCAATGGATTGGTATGGTTGAAATGAATGAACATGATCTTTTCTTTTTCTTTGGCGGATAGGGAATCAAAAAGCTTCATGCTTTCCTGCACAAGTGGATGGGGAATTTCGGCGATGTTGCGGTTTCCTACTTCTGCAGCACTGAAAAAAGTGCCATCGATCAATGCATAGTCTATCTCTTTGATCAGTGATACAATGTCTGTCCGCCATTTTTCCCATTTGTCGATGTCAGGGATAAAGAGCAATTTCTTGTGCGGACCTTCTATGATGAATCCCACGGTTTCGGAGAACTCATCCCGGTGCGGTACAAGAATAGGCTTTACCCTGAGCGAGGGGCTGATTTTTTCCCATTTCCCTTCTGACAAGGGGTTGATCTGAATGTTGTTCAGTGTGATCAGCTGACTCCATGGGCCATTGTTTTCTAAAAAGCTTTTCATTTTGGGCATGGCATATACCGGCACGGCCTTGCTGTTCATGGCTTCTTTCCCCAAAAACATCAGGCCTGCATAATGCCCTATGTGCGCATGGGTAAGGAAGATGCCGTCCGGCAATTTATTTGTTAATGATGGCAAGAAAGCCTTGAGCATCCTGGTTTGGGCCTCAAAATCGGGGCTGGCTTCCAAGAGGAATTTTTTGTTGGAAACCGGATCGATGAGCCCCAGGGACACTACTTTTCGGGAAGCATCCGGGTTCTTGCAACAATCTTTTTCGCAACCCATGTGGGGCGATCCGCCATCTTGAAGGGTGCCCAGCACAACAACAAAAGGGTTCTTGTTGGGTAAAGTTCCTTGCCCATTGCACAACAATCCAAAAGCAGTGGAGAAAATCAGGAAATACAGCTTCATGGCAGTGATTGAATTGTTAAATTATGTTATTTGTCCAATACTGGGGAAGGATTATATTTGAAATGGACATCTATTATGGTGCAAACGATTACTCAATTAAAAAAACACAACATGAAAAAATTATTTTCAATTTTGGTTGCGATGACAGCCCTGGTTTTTTCCCTTCAAGCACAACCTCCAGGTGGTGGAGACCCAGAGGCTATGAAGGCAAGGATGAAAGAACGCATCAAACCCATGCTTGTTCAACAAGCCGGTGTTTCAGATGCTGAGGCAGACAAGATCCTTGACATCAATTTTGATTTTCAAATGAAGTCAAGGCCCATCCGCATGGACCAGGCGCTCAGCGAAGACGACAAGAAAAAGAAAATGAAAGAGGCTGAAGACGCACGCGATGCTTCTATGAAAGCCATTCCATTGACAGAAGAGAAAATGGTGAAGGTGAAAGCCTTTTACGAAGAAATGAGGAAAAGACAACAAGAAGGAAGAGGCGGACAAGGCGGTGGTCAAGGTGGCGGCCAGGGCCGTGGTGGAAACCAATAAACTATTATAGTAAAGACCTTTCGATCTTGAGGGGTTTGGTCATTCTATTGTGAGAAGGAGGATAATTTACCCGATTCACAACAGAAGCACCAAACCCCTTCTTTTTTAGTAATTTCAAGCAAACGTTTTGCCATGAACAGTCGCCGCGATTTCATCCAAAAGCTTTCTGCTCCCATCATCGCCCTGCCTTTTATCAGCAGCATGAAGCCTGCTGAAATTCCCTACGAAGGGCCAGTCTTGCGCATTGCCATCATGGGCCTGGGTGGATATGCCACCCGTGTGGCAGAGGCCATGCTGGCCTGCAAGAAAGCCAAACTGGTGGGGTTGATCAGCGGAACGCCCTCTAAAATCAAGACCTGGTCTGAGAAATACACGATTGAAGCGAAGAATTGTTACGACTATACCAATTTCGATGCCATCAAGAACAATCCAGACATCGATGCCGTTTACATCATCACTCCCAATGCGCTGCACAAGGAACAGGCCATCAGGGTTGCCAAAACAGGCAAGCATGTCATTGTTGAGAAGCCTATGGCATTGAATGCCAAGGAGGCTGAAGAAATGATTGATGCCTGCAAGAAAGCGGGTGTTCATTTGCTCGTGGGATACAGGATGCATTTTGAACCCAAGACCCTGGAAGTGATCAGGATGAGGAAAGACGGCGAGTTCGGCAAAATCAAATTTTTTCAAGGGCTGACAGGGTTTCGGAGCGGAGACCCCAAGCAATGGAGGTTGAACAAAGCGTTGGCCGGCGGTGGTTCCATGATGGACATTGGCATCTATTCCATCAACGGCATGCGCTACATGATTGGGGAAGAACCCCTCTGGGTTACTGCACAGGAAACAAAGACAGACCCGGTGAAGTTTGCAGAAGGGGTAGACGAAACAATACAGTTTCAGGCGGGATTTCCCAGCGGAGCCATTGCTTCCTGTTTGTCCAGTTACGGGATGAGCAACCTCGATCGTTTTTTCCTCAACGGTGAAAAGGGTTTTGCAGAAATGCAGCCTTCCACCGGATATGGTCCCATCAAGGGCAGAACACACAAGGGTGAATTGACACAACCACATCAGGCCCACCAGACCATTCAAATGGAGGAGTTTGCTTCCATCATCCTGGAGGGCAAAAAACCCATTGTTCCTGCAGACGGAGAAGAGGGTTTGAAGGACATGAAAATCATCGATGCCATTTACCAGGCCGTGAAAACCGGAAAGCGGGTAAAACTGGCTTAGAGGCTTTTGGGAAAGATAAAAACCTGGTCATGAATACTGGGTGCTTTTTCAACATAGGCAATCAAATCCATTTCACTGGTTTTGATCAGCAGGCGATAATGCACACCTAAAAATTTCACCTCCAACACTGTCCCGGGAATCCCGATTGTTGTACCTGAACCAATGCCAATTTTCTCAGGACGGATAAAAATCATTTCTTCCGCCCCAAACAGCTTGTAAAGCGTCTTTTGCTCAGGCGAAATCAGGGTATACTCCCCCAACAGTCCGGCAATGTATTCATCCTGAGGCCTAGCGTATGCTTCTTTGGGCAAACCCTGAAAGACCAGCTGCCCTTGCTTCATGATCAGGAGCTCGTCTGCCCAGGACAATACTTCTACGGGGTCATGGGAGACCAGCACACAGGTGATGGCCATCTTCTTGCAGACCTGGTGTATGACCTCGTTGATGATCCTGTTGTTGAACAGGTCGAGATTGGTGAAGGGCTCGTCGAGCAAAAGCAGTCGTGGTTTGCCAACCAATAAACGGGCGAGGGCGATGCGTTGACGCTCACCTCCGGAAAGCTGGTGCACCTTGCGGTCCAGCAGGTGGTTGATCCGGCAAATCAAATAAATTTCCCCTGCTTCCTCATCTTCCATTTTGTTGGCCATCTCCAGCAGTTCGTGCACACGGTAGTTGCTTCTCAACTCAAAGTGTTGAGAAAGATAGGCAATGGCTGGGTGCCCTGGCAGCAGCACTTCATCTGGTCCTTTGATGCGTTGTCCTTCAAAATAGGCATTCCCTGAACTGGCTTGCACCAGTCCTGCCATCATCTTCATGATCGTGCTTTTTCCAGAACCGGTTTCGCCCATCAAAGCAACTTTTTTGTTTGCTGAAATGGAAAAGCGAACATCTTTAACGAGCGTCCGGCCCTCCTCCTCTTTGCTGATATCTTCGACCGTTAATAAATGCATTGAAAACTATTTTTGTTGATTGCTTCTGTGCAAAAGTAGTCCATAAGCAGCCATTTCAAGAGAACTTACTACCTTCAAGGTTGGTTTTAATCATCTGTTTTTATTGCGCTAAAAAGTTTTTATGCTTAAAAAAGTATTGTTGTTTGTTGTAGCTGTTTTGCTGGTTACCCTTGGGCTTACATTTACCAACAGGTTCGCTCATTTGAAAAATTTTGTCACCTGGGGTGTACATACCATTCACGATTACAAGACCCATCCGGTGAGAGTGGTTGAAAATGGTGATGCTCCGCAGGCATGGCCTTATGACTCGGCATACAACCAAAAACAGATTCCCCAGGAGTTCATGACCATCATTGACTCCAATGACACGCATGCTTTTCTGGTCATTCAGGATGGCAAACTCGTTTATGAAAAATATTGGGATGGCTATGACAGCGCCAGAATCAGCGGCTCTTTTTCTGCAGCCAAGAGCATCATCTCCTTGCTGATTGGCATTGCTATTGACGAAGGCAAAATCAAATCAGTGGAAGAACCTGCAGGCAATTATCTCCCGCATTTCATGACCAATGGACTGGAAAAGATCCGGATCAAAGATTTGCTGACCATGAGCTCAGGTACAAGCTACAATGAGTCAGACAAAAGTTATTTCAGCATGAATGCCTACGGGTATTATGGTGATGACGAGGAGTACATGGTGAACATGATGGAGCGAAAAGAAGCGCCAGGTGTTTACTGGCAGTACCGCAGTGGAGACACGCAGGTGTTGGGTCTGATTGTAGAAAAAGTTTTTGGCCAGTCGATTTCTGCACTGGTTTCTGAAAGGTTCATGAAGCCCATGGGAGCCAATGCTGATGCGCTCTGGTTGCTGGATGGAGCTGGAAAACATGAAAAGGCTTTCTGTTGTTTCAATGCAGTAGCCCGAGATTATGCAAAGTTCGGACAGCTGGTGCTGAACAAGGGCAATTGGAATGGAAAGCAGATCGTTTCTGAAAAATACATTGCTGAAGCAACCACACCCGCAACCAGCCTTAAAGACAGAACTGAAAATGATCAGCCGGTAGATTTTTATGGTTACCAATATTGGATGGTCAACCACAGTGGTGTGCATGCCATTGCACAAAACGGACTCTTTGGTCAGTATGTTTACATCATCCCAGAAAAAAATGCAGTTGTGGTTCGGTTGGGTGAGTCCAAAGTGACAACACCTATCCACCACCACCAGCCGGAGAATTTCACGTATATCGATGCTGCGCTTTCTGTGTTGAAATAGGGCCAGAACTTAGTGCCAATCAGTCCCTTTCTACCATGGAAAGGGACTTTTTTATTGTAAAAAAATGTCCTGAATTTGGTCTTAAAATGACTGTAAAAAAAAGGGCGTTCCTGTGGAGAAACGCCCTTGAATTACATTGATGGAAAGACTTTATTTCTTGAACTCCCATCCAGCCCTGTTCACCCTTGAGACGAACTGGTTGGCATCGTCGAAGTTGGTAATCTTCATGGAAGCACCATCCCAAAGCAGTTTCTTTCTGCCATAGAAATCGAATGCCTTGTTGCCATTTGGTCTTGTGGTCTCTTTGCGCAACATGTAGCTCCTGATGGCCAGGTTGCCCATGAGTACAGTTTCAGTGAGCGGACCAGAGTAGTCAAATGATGAGCTGAGCTCTTTGTGTGCCTTGCTGTTGAAGCCAGCCTTACAAGCTTCAGTCCAGGAAATCTGGTGCCCAAATTCAGGCAGTTTCAAGGCATTCTTGTCTGGTTCAGGCGCAACGATTTTTTCGCCGGTATTCAGGTAAATCTTCGGCTTGTTTCCATACATGTCAATGGTCATCAATCCTTTTGTACCATGAAGGAAAATACCGTTGGCACCATTACCGTCTGTGCTCAGTGGCTCATTAGACGGAAGTTGGTCGGGGTGGAAAGGACGAATACCGCCATCCATCCAAACCATTTTCAATGGACTCTTGTTTTTCTTGGTGGCCGGGAACTTGATCTCAACATGAGAGGAAGGAGGGCAACCTTCTGGGATGTATTCAGGATTCCAATCCCTGATGAACACTGATCCTACGCTGCATTCCACTTCGGTTGGATAGCCAAGCCCAAGGATCCTGAACGGAGAGTCAATGGTATGACAACCGATATCACCCAATGCGCCAGTACCGAAGTTCCACCATCCGCGCCATTTGAAGGGATGGAAGAGGGGATTATAGTCAGTATACGCTGCTGGTCCAATCCAGGTATCCCAATCCTTGGCAGACATGGAGGCGGGCAGGGCAGGCTTGTCTGTTGGCACTGGAATGCCTTGAGGCCATACTGGCCTGTCTGTCCAAATGTTTACGGTATGAACCGTTCCGATCAGTCCTTTGTCGAACCAATCCATGGCCACTTTTTGCAAAGGGTTGGAAGCACCCTGGTTTCCCATCTGGGTCACTACCTTGTTTTTTCTTGCAGCCTCAGTGAGCATCCTGGCTTCGGCAATGTTATGGGCGAGTGGCTTTTGAACATAGACGTGTTTGCCCATCGACATGCAGGCCATGGCGGCATACGCATGGAAATGGTCTGGTGTTGAGATGGTCACGGCATCAATGTCTTTGCCAGACTTGTCGAGCATTTCCCTGAAATCGCGGTATTTCGCTGCATTGGGGAATTTTTCAAATGAGTTTTTGCATTTGTCCCAATCCAGGTCAGCCATGGCCACCACATTGTTGGCGCCATTGTTGTAGGAATTTAAAAGATCTGATTGTCCTTTACCGCCGGCACCGATGGCAGCGATGTTGAGCTTGTCGCTCGGGGCTGTGTATCCCTTGCCAATCACGTGGCGCGGAACAATAAAAAATCCTGCAGCAGCAATCGAGCCCTGCTTGATGAAATTTCTTCTGTTGTTTTGTTTTGGCATGACTATGGTTTTATCGTTCGTTTGATGATGAATGTAAGCAAAAATTGCGATTCATTTCTGATGAAAGTTTAACTTCATCAAGACATTTATAAAAAAACAATTCATCAATCCCCCATACGATTATGCAAGCAAGAATTTTCATCACATGTATCATGGCAATATTTTTTGTGTTGCCTGACACAAATGCCCAAACGGCAGACTCCCATTTGTTTTCATCATTGAAATGGCGCATGATTGGTCCGCACCGCGCAGGCAGAACTGTTGGGGTCTCAGGTGTTGCAAGCCAACCCAATGTTTTTTATATCGGTGTAAACAATGGGGGTGTGTGGAAGACCAATGATTACGGCCATACTTGGAAGCCCATTTTTGACGCGCAAAATACCGGCTCCGTGGGCGATGTAGTTGTTGCGCCTTCCAATCCTGACGTGATTTATGTTGGCAGTGGAGAGGGTATACAAAGGCCAGACCTCTCTGTAGGGAATGGTGTTTACAAGTCTGTGGATGCAGGAAAGACCTGGGTAAACCTGGGGCTTGGGGATGCCCAACAGATTGGTGGCATTGCTGTTGATGCAAAGAATGAGAACAGGGTTTTTGTAGCGGCTTTAGGACACCCCTATGGGCCCAACAAGGAGCGTGGCGTATACAGAAGTCTCGATGGGGGTAAAAATTTCAAGCAGGTGCTTTACCTCAATGAAAATGCCGGAGCCATTCAGGTTTCCATAGACCCGGTCAATCCGCAGGTGATTTACGCAGACATCTGGGCCGCCCGCCAAGGCCCCTGGGAAAATGGTGCATGGAATGGAAAGGAAAGTGGTTTGTTCAAATCCACTGACGGTGGAGATACCTGGAGGCGTTTGACCAAAGGACTGCCAACCACAACAGAAGACGGTTTGGGCCGCATTGGCTTTACCATCGCCCCAAGCAATCCGAACAGGCTCTACGCCACAGTGGATGCTGAGAAGAATGGCGGAATCTATAGGAGTGATGATGCAGGCGAATCATGGTATTTGCTCACCAGCGATCCAAGGCTCTGGGGCCGGGGCAGTGATTTTGCAGAAGTAAAAGCAGACCCTCAAAATGCAGATATTGTTTATTCAGCCAATGTGGTGATGTGGAAGTCCGTTGATGGTGGAAAAAACTGGACGGGCATCAAAGGTGCTCCCGGTGGCGATGACTATCATCGCATTTGGATCAATCCCAACAATTCCAATATCATGGCATTGGGTGTTGACCAAGGCGGTGTGGTAACGGTAAATGGTGGGGAAACCTGGTCCTCCTGGTACAATCAAGCTACAGCACAGTTCTATCATGTAAGCACAGACAATGCTTTTCCTTATAACGTTTATGGTGGACAGCAGGAAAGTGGTTCAGTAGGAATAGCTTCCAGGTCAAATGATGGAAACATCAGCTTCAGGGAATGGCATCCTGTTGGCGTGGAGGAATACGGTTATGTTGCTCCGGATCCATTAGATCCAAACATCATTTACGGAGGCAAGATCACCAGGTTTGACAAACGCACAGGACAGGTGCAGAACATATCACCGGAACCCGTCAGGAGCGGAAAGGTCCGCTTCATTCGCACGGCGCCCGTCATCTTTTCACCTGCCGACAACAAGACCCTGTTCTTTGCAGGAAATGTCATTTTCAAAACCACGAATGGTGGACAAAGCTGGCAAACCATCAGTCCTGATCTTACCCGCGAAACATATGATGTGCCGGAAAGTGTTGGCATTTTCAGTACGGACAAAATGAAAACCATGCCCCGAAGAGGCGTTGTTTATGCATTGGCTCCATCCAATAAAAACATCAATACATTGTGGGCGGGCACTGATGATGGATTGGTTCATATCACGGTTGATGGTGGCTTGCATTGGAAAAACATCACTCCGGCTGGCGTAACATCATGGAGCAAGGTTTCACAGATTGATGCAGGGCATTTTGATGACCTTACTGCCTATGTTGCCGTCAACAGGATCCGCTGTGATGACATGCGTCCGCATGTGTATAGAACCCATGATGGCGGAAAAACATGGAAAGAAATTGTCAATGGATTGCCCAATGAACCCGTCAATACTGTCAGGGAAGATCCACGCGTGAAGGGACTGCTTTTTGCTGGCACAGAAAATGCCGTTTTTGTTTCTTTTGATGATGGAGCGCACTGGCAATCGCTCCGCATGAACATGCCGAGTACATCCATCCGCGATCTGGTCATCAAGGATGATGATCTTGTGATTGGTACCCATGGCAGGAGTTTCTGGATCATGGATAATATCACCCCATTGCGTCAAATTGCGGAGAAGCGCGGTCTTGGTCCTGTTGTACTTTTTAAGCCCCAACAGGCTGTTCGTGTGCGCTGGAACATGAATACAGACACGCCTTTACCACCTGAGGAGCCTGCTGGAGAGAATCCTCCCGATGGAGCAGTGATTGATATTTTCCTGAAAGAGGATGCCCAAACAGCAGTGGTCTTGGAAATCCTTAACGCCCAAGGCAAGGTCATCAGGACCTACAGCAGCAGGGATACCCTTTATCAAGTTCCTCCAGTAAACGTACCTGATTATTGGATCAAGCCACAACAAATCCTCTCCACCAAATCAGGAATGCAGCGTTTTTCATGGGACCTGCGCTATCAGCCACTCAACGAACCAGCATCTTTTCCCATCGCTGCTGTAAAGGGGAACACCAGTCCTGATCCCACTTCGCCATGGGTGATGCCTGGCTTATATACTGTTCGGGTCAAAGTGAATGGACAGCAGTTTGAACAGCCTTTGAAAGTGGTGATGGATCCGAGGGTCAAGACAACGGCGAAAGACCTTCAAAGGCAGCATGATCTTGCTCTCATTTGTTATGAAGGCCGGAAGGCCACTGCCCAAAGCAATCCACTGTTGAGCAGGAAATTTGCAACGCTTTTTGAGATACTTGACCAGACAGACATGCCTCCGACCACTCAGACAGAAGCGGCCGTATGGTTGTTGAAGAAGGAGCTGGCGAAATAAATTTTCAGTATCGCAAACTGCTGTTCAACTCACTGGGGATGTGACGGCTCAGATTTTCTTGGCAAATTTCTGTGCTTTCAGCGCCAGTTCTGTTGCCAGAAAGCAATGCGCCTGCGGCATGGCCGTTTCAGTTCTGTTGATGACATCATCAACAAACTGTTTGCCAAAGGGGAGCGGCTCGTTGTTGCAATCAAGGTAGATGGTCTCCTTGTTGTTGGCCATGTACAGATGATTGCCTGAACCGTAGCGTGCGATGTCGATGTTTTTCCTGATCTCAATGAATCCATCTGTGCCAAGAATGGTCAGCCTTCCATCTCCCCAGGTTTTCAGGCCGTCTGGTGTAAACCAGTCTACCCTGATATAACCCGCACCGCCATTGCCTTTCAGCATCACATCACCAAAATCCTCAAATTGGGGATATTGCTTGTTGTTGACATTTCCGGTCTGGGAGGCAACCACTTCTGCCGAAGTAGAACCAGTGAAAAACAGGAATTGGTCAAACTGGTGAGACCCAATATCGCAAATGATGCCGCCATATCTTTTCTTGTCAAAGAACCATTCGGGTCTGCTTTTGGGACTCATCCGGTGTGGACCCAGGCCAATGGTTTGCACCACTTTTCCTATGGCGCCAGCCTTTATCAGTTCCCCAGCCTTTACGGTTGCCTTGTTTTCAAAACGCTCGCTGAACATGATGGAATAAATGCGTTTGGTTTCCTTCTGCACTTTTCGTACTTCTGCCAATTGCTCCAGTGTGGTGATGCCTGGCTTGTCTACCAGGTAATCCTTGCCATGCTTCATCACCTCAATGCCCAGTGGCCCTCTTTCGTCAGGGATGCCTGAACTGAGGATTACCTGGATGGAATTGTCTTCTAATATTTCTTTGGCACTGGAGGCCTGTTTTACCTGTGGATAGGCTTTTACAAATGCGGCCAGAAGCGCTGGCTCTTTTGCATAAACCGCTACGAGTTCTCCCCCGCCTTTGATGACAGCATTGCACATGCCATAGATATGGCTATGGTTGATGTTAATGACAGAAAAGCGGATGCGGGTTTCCAAGGGAGCTTCGGTTTCTTGTTTTTCGTTAAAAGAAGAAAGCATCATCAGGCCACTTGCTGCTGCTGTGCTTTTGAGGAATTCGCGTCTTTGGTTCATATTGAAGGGTCTAGAGGTTTGATGGTTTAGGGGTGTAGAGGTTTAAGTGTTTAGAGGTTTGGGGTTTAGGAGGATGCAGTGATTAAACGCTTGCTAAATCGTTATCGTAATTTATTGAATTTATTTGTTGATTGTTTATTAATTTCAAAATCAAATCATCACCCTAAACCTCTGCACCCCTCAAACCCTAAACTCTTACACTCCTAAACCTTTACACCCCTCACCCCTTAAACCTTTAAACCCCTCAACCTCTAAACCTTTACACCCCTAAACCTTTACACCCCTCAACCTCTAAACCTTTAAACCCCTCAACCTCTAAACCTTTAAACCCCTCAACCTCTAAACCCCACAACAATGAATACCCGCCGCAACTTTCTTCAAAAAGCTTCTTTCGGTTTTGCCGCTGCTGCTGCATTGCCCACTCTTGGAAATGCCTTAACCCAACATGCAGATGGAAACGCCATTGAAGGTGCATCCAGTTTTACGCTGGGTTTTGCCGGTTACTCTTTTGTGAAATTTGACCTTGACAAGTCGATTGCCATGATGAAACGCCTGGCCGTTGATCATCTTTCCATCAAGGAGTTTCATCTTCCACTGAACTCAAGCCAGGAAACCATTGATGCCGTGAAGAAAAAACTCAGCGATGCCGGAATCAAGCCCTATACTGTCGGTGTTATTTATATGAGAAGCAAAGAAGCGGTGGACCAGGCCTTTGCCTATGCACAGAAAGTAGGCGTTAGCATGATTGTTGGTGTGCCCAATGCAGAATTGCTTGGCTACACTGAAGAAAAGGTAAAAGAAACCAATATCCGCATGGCCATCCACAACCACGGTCCTGAAGACAAACTTTACCCAAGTCCGAAAGATATTTACGACAGGATAAAAGACATGGATCCAAGGATGGGTCTTTGCGTTGACATCGGCCATACCCTCCGAGCTGGTGTACTTCCTGAGAAAGTGATCGTGGAATACAAAGACAGGGTATTTGACCTGCACATCAAGGACGTTACAGCCATGGCAAAAGATGCCAAGGTTGCAGAGGTTGGCCGTGGTGCCATCAATTTCCCTGCTTTTGTAAAGTCACTGAGGAAGATAAAGTATTCCGGTATTTGCAGCATTGAGTATGAAAAGGACATGTCTGATCCTTTGGTGGGCATGGCTGAATCTGTTGGCTATTTCAAAGGGGTACAAAAGGCCTAGGGCTCCTGCTGTTTATTGCACTAATTTTGTGCAATGCAGAAACTGAAATTCTTCTTGCTCTTGTTGACTTGGGCAATGACTTCTAATGCCCAGGATAGCTTGCCCAAGAAACTGTCTTTGACGGAGATTGTGGTTAAAGGAAAGAAGCCTCCCGTTTCCTTTAAAATTGACCGGCAGGTGTTCCGTGCAGCGGAATACGCCAATGCAGCCAATGGGAATGCCATCGACTTGATTAAAAATCTTCCTGCTGTTTCAGTGAATGGGCAGGGTGAAATCAATCTTCGCGGTTCTGCAAGCTTTCAGGTTTTGATCAATGGCAGGCCCACACAGGGCGATCCTGCTTTTGTGCTGGCCCAGATCCCTGCTTCCTCTGTTGAAAACATTGAAATGATCAGCAGCCCAGGCGCTGCATTTGATGCAGACGGCAAGAGCGGTGTGATCAACATCATCACCAAAACGGCTCCTGAAAAAGGCCTGATGGTGCAGTCCAACATCATGTTGGGCGCACCACCCTTCAATGACTTCGACAACCAGCGCTATACCTCACCACAACGCCATGCTGCAGACATTTCAGTGGGTTACCAGAAAGGAAAGCTGGACCTGAGTTCCGGTTTCAATTACCTGAGGAATGACATGGCTGGTTACAGGGAAGGAGACGTGAACACCACCATAGGCAATGTCTTCACTTCTTTTCCTTCCAATGGAGAGCGCAGTTTCAAGCGGTATAATTTTGGAGGAAGGCTTTCCGCCGGGCTTCAGCTCAATGCCAGAAACAGGATAGAAGCTGCCTTGTACAGCGGTAAAAAATACCAGACAAGGGTGGCAGATCTGCTGTACAACAACAGCAGAAAAAACATGCTGACCGGGGCACAATCTTCGTTTGATTATTTCAACAAGAATACGGCAGAAAAACAGGGAAGATTTACCCTTGCAAGCCTGGTCTCAAACCATCAACTTAGCAAGGCAACACAGTTGTCATTTTCATTGCAGTACGAAGGAGCCGATTTGGAATCACTGACCACCAACCAAAACCTCAGCTATCCAGGACTCAAA
>Ga0207909_1000043_pt1 | contig 49081 bp, 48 predicted proteins | sample LakMenEpi05May10_FD_150672 | JGI IMG/M metagenome (GOLD analysis project Ga0207909, IMG submission 150672) | Freshwater microbial communities from Lake Mendota, WI - 05MAY2010 deep hole epilimnion (SPAdes) | ecosystem: Environmental > Aquatic > Freshwater > Lake > Epilimnion/Euphotic zone ...
CTTACGAGCCATAACACCAGGAGCCTGAAGTTCTAGTGCACGACGAGCAGAAGACTTGATCTCTCCCTTACCATCGATTGGCTCACCTACTGGGTTTACTACACGACCAAGGAAGTCATCACCTACTGGAACAGAAAGAATCTCACCTGTGCGCTCAACCTTCATACCCTCAACAATGTGAGTGAACTCACCAAGGATAATCACACCGATCTCACGCTCGTCTAGGTTCTGAGCTAGACCCAAAGTGCCGTCTTCGAACTTTAGAAGTTCGTTAGCCATAACGCTAGGCAAGCCTTCAACGTGAGCGATACCGTCACCAGCATCGATAACGTGACCGATCTCGGTACGGCTAGCTTGAGCTGGCTCGTAAGACTTAGCAAAGTCCTTCAGCGCGTCGCGAATCTCATTCGGACTGATGCTTAGATCTGCCATCTTGTTCCTCTACTTCTGAAGCGTTAGCTTCGGTTGATGCTGCCGGAGGCTTTTGCCAACTGCAGCTTTAGGTTTTGCAGACGGGTGCTTACGCTTCCGTCGATTATTTCACCAGCAATTTGGACAACCATTCCGCCAAGAATCGAAGGATCGATCTCAACGTTTAGGCTGACCTGCTGGCCATATGTTCCGGCCAAGGTTGAACGCAAGCGCTCAATCTGACTTTGGTCTAGTGCTTTGGAAACAGTAACTGTTGCAACAAGTGATTGTCCATAAGCGGCAACCTGCTTTGCAAACTGGTCGATTACTACTGCCACGCGACGTCCACGAGCAGAGCCAACCGCCTGGTTGATAAGTGCTTGAGTAACTAAGTGTGCTTTAGAGCCAATAAGTGCCTTGACCAAAGCTAATTTAGTTTCATTAGGAGCGCTCTTGTTGCTCAAGGCAAACTGAAGATCGCGATCACTTGCAACAACCTGCTGGAAACTAAATAGTTCATCTTGAACCTGGTCCAAAACTGAAGTTTTACTTGCAGTTGCAGACGCAGCATGAACACCAAGTTGCTCCAGGACGATAACTAGGTCCATGCTCCTAGAGAATCTAAGAGCAACTACTTTCTTCACAAACTCGAGTGCATTTGCGCTGACTTTTGTCTTGAAGACACGATCAATCAGATCGTCCTTCGCTGCGCTCTCAGTGGAAGAGTCTGAGAGGATGCCGCGCAGCTGAGTGCTACTCGAGATTGCGTCAGCCACTACAAAAAGGTCAGTCGCAAACGCTAGGTCTGACCCAAGGTATGCAGATGAATCTGCTTTAGCTTGAGCTAGCGCTTGACGAGTTGAGGAGGCCATTAGTTCTTCTTGCTGTCTTTCTCTAGATCTGCGAGGAAGCCAGCAACCATGCTGGAAGCGTTCTTGTCTTCTTTTAGGTTCTGTTGAACAACTGTTGAGGCAAGATCAAGAGCTAGAGAACCAACTTCAGCACGCAATGAAATGATTGCTGCTTGGCGCTCTGACTCAATCTGCTTCTTAGCGGTTTCAGTCATACGAGCTGCTTCAAGCGAAGCCTGCTCCTTTAGTTCAGCAAGGATTGCTGCACCTTCGGCTCTAGCTGCCTCGCGAATCTGTGCGGCTTCCGCACGTGCTTCGGCTTGCTCTGCCTCGATGTTAGCTGTCTTTGCTGCCGCTTCTGCCTGAGCCTTCTCTGCAAGAGCGAGGCGACCTTCGATCGCTTCGGTTCTTGCATCAATGTTCGCTTTGAAGTTTGGCAAAACCTTGACCCAGAAGAAGACCAACAGAATCGCGAATACAACAGCAGACCAAACGATGTCAGCTACCGCCGGTAAAAGTGGGTTAGCTGACGCCGCAGTAGGCATCATTTCGTGAATTCCAATAGTCATTTAAGAAACCTTAGGCTGCGAAGATGAATGGGGTTGCAAGACCGATCAGGGCCAAAGCTTCGGTAAACGCAATACCAAGCCACATTGTTACCTGAAGTCTTGCTGCAAGTTCTGGTTGACGAGCAATTGACTCGATTGTCTTTGAAACTACAAGTCCTACACCGATACCAGGACCAATCGCTGCAAGGCCATAGCCTAGAACGCCAAGGTTACCTGTTACCTGTGATACCTGAGTTACAGTTTCTGCTGCTATTTGAATAATCTGCACTTTGTTTTCCTTCCATGGTTTGAACTAACGGTTTGTTAGTTCATTGTGTTTCTTAGTGTTCATCTGCTAACGACAGCTGAATGTAAACAGTTGTCAACAGGGTGAATACGTAGGCCTGCAGGAATGCCACCAAAATCTCAAAGAGTGTGAAGGCAAATCCGAAGGTAAATGTCAATAAACCGAAGGCCTTGAAAGGGCCATCGGCGTATAGAACAAAGAAATGGGTTGCTGTGAAGCACAACACCAACAAGAGGTGTCCAGCAATCATGTTCATCATCAAACGAAGGGCCAGCGTAACCGGTCTCAGAATGAATGTTGACAAGAATTCGATTGGGGTTACCAAAACATAGAACGCTTTTGGAACACCTGAAGGTAGCAAGGCATTCTTGAAGAACTTAAGGCCATGAGCTTTCATACCTGCGTAGATGAAGGTTACGTAAGCTGCTCCAGCAAGGATCATCGGCAATCCGATAACAGAAGTTCCAGAAATGTTAAGTCCTGGCACAATTCCGGTGATATTCATACCAAGGACGATAAAGAAGATTGTTGTCAGAAGCGGAAGGAATCGATCGCCATCCTTCTCTCCAAGTTGTTCGTGGGCAATTGACTTACGCACAAAGTTCAGAGACATTTCTCCAAACATTTGGAAGCGACCCGGCACAAACTGGCCTGTTGCAGTGCTCTTGCGGAAACGGTTAGCCCAGAGAGTGAATAGAACCACTAGAAGAGTGGTTACTAAAAGACGGATGAGCATAATTCGGTTCAGCTCAAAAGGGGTGCCTTCAAAAGCGATAACCTCTGGATAAAATTCGCCAATCGTTGGAGGCGTGAATTCCCCTTCGCCAGCGGCGACAGGGTTGAATCCCGCACTAAGCAGTAACAACGTTGGAGAGAACAGTTTGGACTCCTGTTTCGGGGCAGGCTATGCCTAACCTTGCGGCGATTTACAGTGGGTTATCGTTACTACTTCAGCAAGCGATACTCAAATCGTATCAGCATTCGAACAGCGAAAATCGTCCAATTGAGCCAAATTTCCAGCAATTTAACCGATTTAGACTGACGGGGTAATTCGGGCCTTGGTCACAATCCAAGTATCCAAAACTAGCCCACCAATAACCGCTGCGACCACAGTAAAGAAGACAACGGGCCTTGCCTCAGAGCTTAGCCAGTCAGCATTATTTAGAACCCAGAAGAAGACCAGGAACAGCACCATCTTGATCAGCCAGCCACCAAGCACAACTGCTAGAAAGCCTCCCAGCCCCAACTTTGCGCCAAGGAGCAAGCTAAAGACGGTTAGCGCTGTGAAAGCTAAAGCGGCCAATCCCCCAGACAGGGCCGCTAGGACGCCTGAAGTTCCTGCGATCAGGAATCCTATGGCGCTACCGATCGAGACCACAGCTAAAACCAGAAGGGACCCCAGCTTCAATACTCTAAACATTACGGAATTCAAATCATCAAACATTAGCTGTCTTTCTTCTTGAGCGGATACGAACAATTTCAGGCCAAATTGTGTACAAGAGTGAAAGTGATATTGAACTGACTGCAAAAACAATCACCCAGAAAATGTCAGTTAGGAAAAGTAGCAGGCAACTTACCGAAACCGATGCGCTCCAAAAATAGAAAACCAGAACTGAACCAACATGGCCGTGACCAAAATCCTGAAGCCTGTGATGCAGGTGCAGTCTGTCTGCCGCGAATGGGGACTTCCCAGCCACCAATCTTCTTATTACTGCAAGTGCGAAATCAAGTAGTGGCAAAAGCAAAATGGAAATAGGCAAGATTAGCGGTAACACTGCTGGGACTAGGTCGTCGCGCTTTAGCGAAGCTGGGTCAATCTGACCTGTGACTGTCAGCGCGGATGCGGTCATTAAAAGACCTAGGAGTAGAGCCCCGCCATCCCCCATGAAAATCTTTGCCGTATGCCAGTTGTGTGGCAAGAATCCAACACACATACCAATGACTATCGCTGAGATGACAGTTGCCAAGTTGAAGTAGTTAGCAGGTGAAATCTGTTGGGCAAGAAGGTACGAGTAGATAAAGAACACAACTGTTCCAATGAGAACAACACCTACAACCAGGCCATCAAGCCCATCAATGAAGTTCACGGCGTTCATTACCAACACAGCTAAGAACACTGTGACAACAAATGAAACACCGAAAGAACCGACGGTGATACCGAAGATCGGCAAAGAGACTATTTGAACACCGTTCCAAGCCAACACACCGGCTGCCAGAAACTGACCAGCCAGCTTGATAGTCCAGTCCAAATCGTAAAGATCATCGAGGAACCCAATAGCCATAACTACAAGAGCTGCCAGTGATATTGCGATGATTGGCCCCGGATCGGCAAAAACCACCTCAAACCAACCGATAGGTGCAGCTATGGCAACAGAGACGACAAAGCCAATGAACATAGCCAAGCCACCAATGCGAGGGGTTGGCTTAGAGTGCATGTCTCTGGATCTAATCGCCTTTGGGTAAATCTTGTAGCGGCCAGCGAATCTGCGAACGACAAAGGTAGCAAGGTATGTGACAACCCCTGCTATTGCCATCAGAAGCAGATAGGCGCGCACTAGCCCGCACTTACTTCAAGTAAATCTCCAACAACTGATCGAATCTTCGCTTCAGAGAGAGCACCGCGTCTAACAATCTTGATTTTTCCAGTTGTGCTCAACTTGCCTTTAGAGTCATAAGTATCAACAAGTGAAGTTAGATCGATGATGGTAGATGCCTCACCCTTAGGACTTGGGCCACCATCTAGGAATACGCCAACTGAGGAATCCAAGTAATCAAATGCTTGTTTGCAGGTTGTTGCTGAAGGCTCTCCAGTCAGATTCGCACTAGAAACTGCTAGTGGACCAGTTTCTTCAATAAGTGCAATAGCGATCTTGTGATCAGGAACTCTAAGTGCAACTGTTCCTTTGGTCTCCCCTAGATCCCATTGCAGGGATGGTTGAGCACGAAAAATGATTGTTAGTGCACCTGGCCAAAAAGTTTCAGCGAGCTTGACTGCTGCATCAGGCAGAGTTTCAACAAGAGCTTTCGCCATGTTTAGATTTGCAATCAAAACTGGCGGTGGCGATTGCCTTCCTCTACCCTTGGCATCCAAAAGCGCTTGAACTGCTTCCGGAGAAAAAGCATTAGCTGCAATTCCGTAAACAGTGTCGGTTGGAATGACCGCAAGCTCAGTTCTACCAAGCGCGACTTTTGCTAAACGCATTCCGGTGAGGAGTTCAGTATCAACTGAGCAGTCAAAGATTTTCTGCATTTCTAACCACCCACCTATCTAATCGCAGTGGTCGCCCTGTCGCGACCAGATAAATCCTTATGAGTTGAACATTGACGCCAACCTAGGTTCAATATTAGTTCTCTAATGGCATCGCCCTGCATGTCAGCGTGCTCAATAACCAATGCTCCGCCTTTTCTCAGCAATCTCTTGGCCGAAGACTCAACTTTTCTAACCAAGTCCAATCCATCCGCCCCACCGTATAAAGCCATAGAAGGGTCATGCAGGTGGACTTCTGGATAGATCGGAATCATGTCATCAGGAATGTAAGGCGGGTTAGATACCAATACATCGACCTGACCATTTAGTTCAGGGAAAGCATCAGCTAGATCGCCTTGGACAAGGGTGGCTGTTGGTGCATACTTAGCGAAGTTCTGCTTGGTGTAAACAAGAGCATCTTCACTTAGCTCAACTGCAAAGACTTGGGCATTAGGAACTTCAACAGCTAAAGATATTGCAATTGCTCCAGAACCTGTTGCTAGGTCAACGGCAATTGGATTATCGCTAGGAACTGCTTTGAGTGCATCAACTGCCAACTGCGTAACAGTCTCGGTTTCAAATCTAGGTACGAAAACTCCAGGGCCAACTTTGAGTTCTAATTGCCTGAAGTAAGCAACGCCGGTTAGGTGTTGTAGTGGGAATCTCTCTGCTCTTTTTGCAACAAGTTCTAGAAACTTTATCTCTTCTGCTTCATTGAGTAATTCACCAGTTATTGCTTTGACCTGTAATTCACCACGGGATAGATCAAGAACAAACCCCAACAGAATTTCTGCATCCGCCTGAAATGATTCAATGCCTGCCTGTTCAAACTTTTTAGATGCAAGTTCGATAGCAGCAGAAAGCTTCATTATTCGTTTTCACCAAGTGCTGCTAGGCGAGCTTCTTCATCTGCCTGAATGGCAGACTGAACAACTGGCTCTAACGCGCCATCCATTACCTGGTCTAGGTTGTACGACTTGTAACCAGTTCTGTGATCAGCAATACGGTTTTCAGGGAAGTTATAAGTTCTAATGCGCTCTGAACGGTCAACGCTTTTAACCTGTGATTTTCTTGCAGCGCTAAGTTCAGCTTCCAGTGCTTCCTGCTGGGCAGCAAGTAGACGAGCTCTAAGAACACGCATCGCTGCTTCACGGTTTTGTAACTGAGACTTTTCGTTCTGCATAGACACAACAATTCCAGTTGGAATGTGGGTTAGACGAACAGCAGAGTCAGTTGTGTTAACAGACTGACCACCAGGACCAGATGATCTGAACACATCAACGCGAATTTCGTTAGCCGCAATTTCAAGTTCTTCAGGCGCATCTACTTCAGGGAATACAAGAACACCGGCTGCTGAGGTGTGGATTCTTCCTTGAGTTTCAGTTACTGGAACACGCTGAACTCTGTGAACTCCACCCTCATACTTCAGGTGAGCCCAGACTCCTTCAGCAGGATCTGATGACTTGCCTTTGATAGCAATCTGAACATCTTTGTATCCACCTAGATCTGATTCGTTCTTGTCTAGGATTTCTGTCTTCCAGCCCTTGCTGTTTGCATACTGGATATACATTCTGAAAAGGTCAGCTGCAAATAGCGCTGACTCAGCGCCACCTTCACCAGCTTTGATTTCCATAATGACATCGCGACCATCGTCAGGATCTCTGGGGATTAGCAGTCTGCGTAGTTTTTCTGTTGCTTCGTGAAGCTTTTCTTCCATTGCTGGAACTTCATCGGCAAAGCTCTCATCTTCCTTAGCCATATCTTTGGCAGCGTCAAGATCAGCCTGCGTTTCATTAACAACATGGTAGGCCGAAACAATTGCGTTTAGCTCGGCATACCTGCGGTTAAGTTTCTTTGCAAGAACTGGGTTGGCGTGGACTGAGGCCTCTGAAAGCTGCTGTTGCAACTCTGCATGTTCAGCCAGAAGTGCCTGGACTGAAGATAACATTATTCGCTTTCAGATCCGCTTGCTACTGGCATTGACTTCTGAACCATCATTAGGAATTCAACGTTGCTCTTAGTTTCCTTTAGACGGTTTAGAACAAGCTCAAGTGCTTGCTGCTGCTCAAGACCAGCAAGAGCACGACGAAGCTTCCAAACAATCTTGGTCTCATCAGGGCTCATCAACATTTCTTCACGACGAGTACCAGATGCATTGACATCTACAGCTGGGAAAATTCTCTTGTCAGCAAGTGAACGTGAAAGACGAAGTTCCATGTTTCCAGTTCCCTTGAACTCTTCGAAGATAACTTCATCCATCTTTGAACCAGTTTCAACAAGAGCGGTTGCAAGGATAGTTAGTGAGCCACCATCTTCGATGTTACGAGCTGCACCAAAGAAACGCTTTGGTGGGTAAAGTGCTGATGAATCAACACCACCGGAAAGAATACGACCAGATGCAGGAGCTGAAAGGTTGTATGCACGACCTAGACGAGTAATTGAGTCAAGTAGCACAACAACGTCGTGGCCCATCTCAACTAGACGCTTTGCTCTTTCGATTGCAAGCTCTGCAACTGTTGTGTGATCTTCTGCTGGGCGGTCAAAAGTAGAAGCAATAACTTCACCCTTAACAGTTCTCTGCATATCTGTAACTTCTTCAGGACGCTCATCAACTAGCACAACCATTAGGTGAACCTCTGGGTTGTTTACAGCAATTGAGTTAGCAATCGCCTGCAGAACTAGAGTCTTACCTGCCTTAGGCGGAGAAACAATCAGACCACGCTGACCCTTACCAATAGGAGCTACAAGGTCGATGATTCGAGTTGAAAGCTTGTTTGGCTCAGTTTCTAGACGCAGACGAACCTGAGGGTAAAGCGGAGTCAACTTTCCGAATTCAACACGGTTAGCTGATTCTTCAGGAGTCTGACCGTTCACACTGTCAACACGAACAATTGCGTTGAACTTAGTTCGTGACGGTGAATCACCTTCACGAGGCTGGCGAATTGCACCAACAACAGCGTCACCCTTACGCAGTGAATACTTCTTGACCTGACCAAGAGAGACATAAACATCGTTAGGACCAGCTAGGTAGCCTGAGGTGCGAACGAATGCGTAGTTATCCAGGATGTCCAAGATACCTGCTACAGGTACTAATACATCGTCTGGAGAGATTTCAGTATCAACTTCATCTCTTTCGTTGTTTCTTCTTGGACCACGGTCACGGAAGCGATCGTTTCCGCCACCACGGTTGCGGTTACGGTTACGGTTACGGTTCTGACCCTGACGGTCATTTCTTTCAGAACGTTCTGGACGTTCGCTATCAACTTCACGGTCACGATTAGGGCGCTCTGAACTTGATTCCTGTGAACCTTCAGCCTTAGGAGCTGATTCAGCAGAATCTGCTGAACGGTTACGAGTTCTAGTGTTACTGCGCTCTGGTGCTGCATCAGGAGACTTTGTTTCAGCAGCGGCCGCAGGGGCTTCTTCACTCTTACGAGAACGCGCTGGCTTCTTAGCTTCAACTGGTGCGTCGGTTGCAGGAACTGCAGTTACGCGACGGGTTCTCTTTGGTGAATTTTCTTTTTGGACTTCATCCATGTTTGTTTGACTCTTTCTTATTTAGCAATCAGTTTCTTGTTTGAGGTGGATTGCTTGTTGCATGACCCTTGTCATGCAGGAACCGTAAGTTTTTTACGGGATCTGATTTTGGATGGCTACTTGTTAGCCCCAAGATTTGTGTACGTTGCTACAGTAGCACCTTTGAAGTCTACAGCCAACATTAAAGGGCTCCAACTAGGGAAAAGTTCAGCTGCCAGGCTTGCTGCAGCAAGTCTTTGGGCCGGATCACTAGCCAAAACCAGCACTGAAGGCCCCGCTCCTGAAACCACAGCAGCATGGCCGGAATTACGAAGAGCAGTGATTAGAGCATCAGTTTCAGGCATGGCTTTAGCCCTGTATGCCTGGTGCAAACGGTCTTCTGTAGCTGCTAGAAGTAACTCTGGGCTCTGGGTTAGAGCGGCAATAAGAAGTGCTGATCTTGAAACGTTGAACACGGCATCATCGTGCGGAACAGAGTCAGGCTGAAGTGATCTTGCTAATTCTGTAGACATTTTGTTCTTAGGAACTAGAACTAATGGCGATACTCCTCTGTGCACAAAGAGCTTCTTATGCTTAGGTCCGTTCTCATCTTGCCAAGCAATAGTTAGGCCACCAAATAGTGCTGGAGCAACATTGTCCGGATGGCCTTCAAGCTTGGTTGCAATTTCAAGAAGCTGAGTTGGAGTTATCTCAACAATGCCTTCAAGTAATCCTTTGGCTGCCATGATTCCTGAAACTACCGCAGCTCCTGAAGAGCCCATTCCCCTACCGTGCGGAATAAAGTTGTGTGCTCTAAGTCTTAGACCAGGTAACGGTTGTCTTAGATATTGAAAAGTGTAAGCAATAGCTTTGACTACTAGATTCTCATCGCCAGTTGGAACTTCACCTTGACCTTCACCAATAACTTCAACCTGAGCATCAAGAGCATCTACAGCTTGAACTTCAAGTTCGTCATAAAAAGAAAGAGCCATGCCCAAGGTGTCAAAGCCAGGGCCTAGGTTTGCTGTTGTTGCCGGAACTTTGACAACAACTTTTCTACCCAGCATCGCATTGGCTTGATCTAAACGCATTAGTTTTTATCCAATCCAAGAAGCTCTGCGACTTCGCCGGTTTCTTTAGAACAAGAGGTCGGTGAAATTTCATTACCGTTAGAATCCTTCAAAGCCCAACCAACATCCTTTAGCCCGTGACCTGTGACGGTGACGACAATCTTGGCATTTGCAGGAACTTTACCCAGCTTTGAATTCTTGAATAGACCAGCGGCACCGGTCGCTGACGAAGGCTCAACGAAGACACCAACCTCATTAGATAGGTAACGGTGCATCCAAAGAATCTCTTCATCGCTAACTGCTCCAAACTCTCCCCTGCTGCAGTCTTGAGCACTGAGAGCTAGATCCCAGGATGCTGGGTTACCAATACGAATAGCGGTTGCAATGGTCTCTGGGTTAGCAATCGGGTGACCTGCAACAAATGGTGCTGAACCTTCAGCTTGAAAGCCCCACATCACAGGAACACCCTTAATGTTTCCCTCGTTGAATTCTTCAAGGTAACCCTTGAAGTAGGCACTGTAGTTACCAGCATTTCCTACCGGCATAACGTGAAAATCAGGAGCAAAGCCCAAAGACTCAACTATCTCAAAGGAAGCGGTCTTCTGGCCTTCAATACGGTCAGGGTTCACTGAGTTCACTAAGTGCACAGCGTAGTTTTCACTCAACTCACGAGCCAAAACCAAGCAGTCATCGAAGTTACCTCGCACTTGCAAAATCTCTGCCTTGTGAGCAACTGCTTGGGCTAACTTACCCATGGTGATCTTGCCCTCAGGAATAAGAACAACGGATTTGATTCCAGCAGCAGCTGCATATGCAGCAGCACTAGCTGAGGTGTTACCAGTTGATGCACAAATGACAGCCTTTGCTCCATGAGCAACAGCCTTGGTAACCGCCATGGTCATGCCACGATCTTTGAATGACCCGGTTGGGTTCATGCCTTCAACCTTGAGCCATACTTCTGCTGCTCCAACAAGCTTTGCTAGTGCAGGGGCTTCAACCAAAGGTGTTCCACCTTCACCCAAAGTAATTACCTTGGTGCCAGGAGCAATATCTAGTCGATCAAAATACTCGTTGATAACTCCACGCCATTGCTGTGCCATTTTATACTCCTTCAACTCTGATAACAGAGGTGATTTGTTCAACGGCGGCACTGGCGTCGAGTTCACTTACTACAGCAGCTAGTGATTTATCACTAGCCTCATGAGTTCCAATTTCAAGCCAAGCAGTGGTTTCTGCCTGAATCATCTTTGATGACTGTTCAACTGTTTCAATAGAAACATTGTGTGAAGCAAATATGTTGGCAACCGATGCTAGAACACCTGGTTGGTCAGTAACTTCCAAAGTAATTTGGTAGCGAGTCTTGATCCGGCTAATTGGTAAAACTTCTAATTCAGCGTGCACTGAGTCAGCCAAACCAGGTCCACCAGCAACGTGACGCTTAGCAGCAGAAACAAGATCACCCATCACAGCTGAAGCTGTTTGAATACCACCTGCACCTGCACCATAGAACATTAGGCTTCCAGCAGCTTCTGCTTCTACGAAGACAGCGTTGAATGCTCCGCGAACTGCAGCTAGTGGATGCTCTAGTGGAACCATTGCAGGATATACGCGAACTGAGATTCCATCTTCTGGGTTTTCGCTATCGGCAGCAATCATTTCGCAGATTGCTAGAAGCTTGATTACGTAACCATCTCGCTTAGCTGCAGCAATCTGAGCTTGAGTAACTTTCGTAATTCCCTCACGGTAAACCTTCTCCAGAGGAACTTCAGTATGGAAAGCAAGAGATGCCAAGATGGCTGCTTTTTGAGCCGCATCGTAACCTTCAACATCCAGCGCAGGATCTGCTTCTAAGTAACCTAGTTTGGTTGCTTCAGCCATAGCCTCTTCAAGAGTTGAACCAGTTGTGTCCATACGGTCAAGAATGAAGTTAGTTGAACCGTTGACTATTCCCATGATGCGCTTGACTTTATCTCCGGCAAGAGATTCACGCAGTGGTCTAATAATTGGAATAGCTCCAGCTACTGCTGCCTCAAAGTAAAGTTGAGCACCAACTTGTTCAGCAACATCAAATAGCTCTGTTCCGTGAGTTGCCAGGAGAGCCTTGTTTGCTGTGATGACATCGCTACCTGAGTTAAGTGCTGCCAAGATATAAGTTCTAGCTGGTTCAATTCCACCCATTACTTCAATCACAATGTCAGCACCAAGAATTAGTTGATCTGCTTCGGTTGTGATTAGTTCTTGAGGAATGCCATAGTTTCTAGCCGCTCTCTTATCTCTAACTAAAACTCCTGCAAGTTGAAGCTCTGCACCAACTCGAGCGGCAAGCTCGTCTTTATTCTCGAGAATAAGTCTGGCTACCTGAGAGCCAACAGAACCTGCTCCTAGAAGAGCAACTCTTAGTGGACGATATTCAATCATCTTGGCACCTTTACATCTCTTGCGAGCAGATCTTCTTCAGTTTCAGATCTAACGATTAGATCTACTTTGCCATTAGCAACAGCAACAACAGCGGCTCTTGCTAGGTAGTTGTAATTACTCGCTAGAGAGAAACAGTATGCACCAGTGGTTGCAACAGCTAATAGGTCATTAGGTGCAACATCCTCAGGAAGATACGCGTCTTTAACAACGATATCCCCTGACTCACAGTGTTTGCCAACAACACGAGATAACGCTGGTGCTGCTTTTGATTCTCTAGATACTAAAGAAACGCTGTAGTCAGCTCCATAGAGGGCAGGTCTAGCGTTATCACTCATACCGCCATCTATGCTGACATACTTTCTGATTTCTGCATCTTCACCAACAAGAACATCTTTAGTGGTTCCAACGTTATAAAGAGTTATTCCGCTAGGTCCTACGATTGCTCGACCTGGCTCATAGGCAAGAACTGGAATTGGAATACCGTACTTTTCACACTCATCGGCAACAGCGTCAGTGATTGCCTTAGCAACTTCTTCAATCTCTAGTGGCTTATCCGCTGGAGTGTATGCAACACCAAAGCCTCCACCAAGGTTCATCTCTGGCACTGGCCCACCCTTGAGAAGCTCTGCCTGCAGGCTAACTAGACGCTTGGCAGCTTCAACGAAACCTTCAACGGCAAAGATCTGAGAACCAATGTGTGAGTGTAAACCTAGGAACTGAAGATGTTTGTGTGATCTAATCTTTTCAACCAGGGAAGGAACATCAGCCATGGCAATGCCGAACTTCTGGTCTTCTCTAGCAGTAGCTAGATACTCGTGGGTATGGGCATGAACACCGCTGTTTACTCTGAGTCTCACCGGCTGGATTCTGTCTTGTGCTCCAGCAGCCGAGGCAATTCTTTCTATTTCGATATCGCTGTCAATAACAATCACGCCAACACCAGCAGATACTGCCCTACCGATTTCACTGTGGGATTTGTTGTTACCGTGCAGACCAATTCTCTTAGGGTCAATTCCGCCGGCTAGCGCAACGGCTAGTTCGCCACCGGATGACACATCAATGTTCATACCGAGTTCATCCACCCAGCGCACTACCTCAGTAGAAAGAAATGCCTTACTCGCATAGTAAATCTTTGATGTTGTCTCACGCTTGGCTGCTGCAACTGAGAAAGCTTTGATGATCTGGTTGGCTCGATCAAAGAATTCAGTTTTATCCAAAACGTAAAGCGGAGAGCCAAACTGAGCAACTAAGTCGCCAACAGCATTACCACCGATAGAAACATTTCCATCGGATTCTCTTTTGAAACTCTTCGGCCAAATGCCTGCCGCAAAGCTATTCACATCTTGAGGTTTTTCTAACCACGCTGGAGCAAGTTGATTGCTATTCATTACATACGCTCCGGTGCACTTACGCCAAGGACCTTTAGTCCATTAGCTAGAACCACAGAAGCAGCGTTATTCAACCAAAGCCTGGTTCTGTGAACCGACTCGACTGCATTACCTGAAAGCGGTGTTACTCGACATGCGTCATACCAACGGTGATAAACACCGGCCACTTCTTCAAGGTATCTAGCAACCAGGTGCGGTGCTCGTTCAGTTGATGAGTGAGCCATTACTGCTGGGAACCTGGCAAGAGCTGCCAAGAGGTTTGATTCACTTTCGTGAGTTAGCAGACTTGGATCAAACTCACTGTCATCAACAGACAAAGATGCAGCGTTGTTAGCAACCTGCTTAGTTCTAGCGTGTGCGTACTGCACATAAAACACAGGGTTGTCGTTGGTCTTCTTAGATAGTTGATCAAGATCAATATCAACCATTGAGTTGATTGAAGATCTGGTCAATGCGTATCTTGCTGCATCAACCCCAACAGCATCGACTAGGTCTTCCATTGTCACAACAGTGCCTGCACGCTTCGACATACGAACTGGTTCACCATCTTTAACTAGGTTTACCAGTTGACCGATAAGGATTTCAAGATTCACACCAGGCTCATCACCAAATGCTGCACACATCGCCATCATTCTTTGAACGTAGCCGTGGTGGTCAGCACCAAGCATATAAATAGCTTGATGAAATCCACGTTCACGCTTATCTAGGTAGTAAGCAAGATCTCCTGCGATGTATGCCGCTTCCCCATCGCTCTTGATAACAACGCGATCTCTGTCATCACCAAATGTTGTTGAGCGCAACCAAACAGCACCATCTTGGTCATAAATGTGACCTAAGGTTCTAAGTCTTTCAATAGCTTTCTGGACAGCACCCTGCTCATAGAGAGAGTTCTCGTGGAAGAAGACATCGAAGTGAACTCCAAACTTGTCAAGTGATTCACGAATCTCACCGAACATTAGGTCAACGCCAGCTGCTCTGAATGTTTCTTTAGCTTCATCCTCTGGAAGCGATGCTGCATTTGGGTGTTTCTCAACTACAGCTTTAGCAATCTGGTTGATGTATTCACCTGCGTAACCATCTTCAGGTGCATCTTCATTTCTTGCAGCAGCTAGTAGTGATCTGGCGAACCTATCAATCTGAGCACCATGGTCATTGAAGTAATACTCTCTTGTGACCTTTGCTCCTTGAGCTTCAAAGATTCTGGCAAGTGAATCACCTACTGCTGCCCAACGAGTTCCACCGATGTGAATAGGTCCAGTTGGATTCGCTGAAACAAACTCGAGGTTCATCTTGATTCCAGCAAGAAGATTTCCTAGACCATAAGAATTACCTGCTTGAACAATTTGCTTAGCAAGTTCTCCAGCAGCTGCTGCACTGAGTGTGATGTTTATAAAACCAGGACCTGCGACATCTACTTTTGAAATGCCCGCTACGCCTTCAAGTTCTTTAGCTAGCAGCACTGCTAACTCTCTTGGGTTTGACCCAAGCTTCACAGCCCACTGCATTGCAACATTTGTTGCCCAGTCACCGTGGTCACGATTCTTTGGTCTTTCAACAACAACCTCAGATGGCAGATCAATAGTCGACAACTTGCCCTGAGACTGCAGAGAGCCCAGGATCGCAAGAATGTGACTGGATAGATCTGCAGGGGTCACGTGATTCACCTTTACTTTGGGGAATAGATTGATTGGGCTTCAAGGCCACAACGCCTACGCCGGTAATGCCCCAAGTCTACCAAAGTGCCAGTAAAGGCCATAAGGGGGCTCTGCCCTAATGGATAGTCGGCTGGTAGTCTGGGCTTATCCGCTAGGCCCCCATAGCTCAGGGGATAGAGCACCGCCCTCCGGAGGCGGGGGCGCAGGTTCGATTCCTGCTGGGGGCACGTGAATATAAACGACATACTGCACTTCGATTTTGAGTCCGTCCTAGCAGGAATGGGCCCAGCAGCCATGATTTTAGTCAGCCTAGTGGTGATTGCTGAAACTGGGCTCTTTATCGGTGTCATCATGCCAGGTGGTGACTCTCTCCTATTTGCTGTTGGAGTGATGATCGGTGCTGGGGTTATCGAATTCCCGATCTGGCTGGCCTGCATCGTGATTGCAGTATCGGCAGTGATTGGCGACCAGCTCGGTTACTTCATAGGTCGAAAAGCAGGTCCTGCAATCTTCAAGAGACCAGATTCAAAGTTCTTCAGTCAAGACAACGCTGTTCGTGCTCAAGCATTTTTTGTGAAGTATGGAGCGAAAGCAGTTATCTTTGCTCACTTTGTTCCAGTGATGAGAACCTTCATTCCAGTTGCAGCCGGAGTCGGCCAAATGAAATACGCCTACTACCTTCGTTACAACCTCATTGGTGCAGCATCTTGGGGATTGATAGTTCCACTCATCGGTTACTTCTTGGGAAGCATTCCATTCGTTAGAGAAAACGTGATTCTTGTAACTCTAGGTCTAGTCGCAATTTCCTTTATTCCAGTTGTGCTAGAAGTTATAAAGGCAAGAAAAGAAAAACTAGCTTCTAAAGTAACTAATTAGCCCACTGAGAGCTTGAGCTCTGTGACTAAGAGCATTCTTAACTTCTGGTTCTAGTTCAGCAGCAGTCTGAGTGAACCCTTCTGGAATAAACACCGGATCATAACCATGACCATTTGTGCCACGTTCTTCAGTGGCTATAACTCCAGGCCATACTCCTGTAAAACTTGTTTCACCATCATCAGTAACTAGAGCGATAGTGCAAACAAATGAAGCTGCTCTGTGTTCGTCAGCAATGTCTTTCAGTTGAGCAAGTAAAAGTCTTCTATTCGCAACATTGTCTTTGGTTCCTGACCAGATTGCCGTGAAGATACCAGGTGCTCCACCGAGAATCTCAACCGCTAAACCCGAGTCATCAGCTAAAGCAGGAAGACCTGTGTGCTTGTGAGCAGCCCTTGCCTTGATAAGTGCATTCTCTAAAAAAGAGATCCCATCTTCAACTGGCTCAGGTCCGTCATAACCAATCAGATCCAAACCAACCTGTTCCAAGATGGCTCTAAGTTCTTGGACCTTGCCTTGGTTATGAGTTGCTAAAACAATCTGCATTATTAGTTTTGACCCAAGCTTGTCTTCTGGATATCGGTTAGTTCTCTTGTGCCAATCAGAGCAAGGTCCAGTAGAGCATCAAGTTCAGCTCTATCGAAGGCAACGCCTTCGGCGGTTCCCTGAACTTCAACGAACTTTCCTTGGCCTGTGACAACAACGTTCATGTCTGTCTCTGCTCGCACATCTTCGGTGTAGGCAAGATCAAGCATTGGTGTTCCATCGATAATGCCAACTGAAATAGCCGCAATGGAATCAACGATTACTTTGTTTTTAGCTGGGATGTGTCCGTGCTCGATGCCATAGTTCACAGCATCAACAAGAGCTACATAAGCTCCCGTGATTGCTGCAGTTCTTGTTCCGCCATCAGCTTGCAGAACGTCACAGTCAATAACGATGGTGTTCTCCCCTAGCGCCTTAAAATCAACTGCGGCTCTAAGTGCTCGGCCAATCAGTCTTGAAATCTCGTGGGTTCTTCCACCAATCTTTCCTCTAACTGATTCACGGTCATTACGGTCATGTGTTGCTCTAGGCAACATCGCATACTCAGCTGTTACCCAACCCTCACCTTTGCCAACTTTCCAGCGAGGAACACCAGGGGTAAAAGATGCTGTGCAAAGAACCTTGGTTGAACCAAAAGAGATTAGTGCTGAACCTTCTGCGTGCTCGCTCCAGTTGCGCTCAATGGTTACTTGACGTAACTGATCCGCACTGCGTCCATCTGCTCTACTCATTTGATTTCCTACCTGTTATTGAATCTGTTCAACACTTTGAACTTCTGGGCCTAAGAACCTTCTGGCAAGGGTAGTAAAACTCTGAGCATCACCGGTTGCCTGGAATCGAAGCGATGGCTTTGCTTTATCTGTTCTTAGAAGATTGTGAGCGACCAGGGTTCTATAAACATCTTTGGCAGTTTCTTCAGCACTTGAAACTAATGTGACGTTCTCCCCCATTACGTATGAAAGAGCTCCAGTTAGAAGCGGATAGTGAGTGCAACCAAGAACAAGAGTGTCAACATCAGCATTCTTGATAGGTGCAAGATAAGTTTCGGCAAGAGCAATCACCTCAGGCCCTGAGGTAACCCCACGCTCAACATAATCAACAAACTCTGGGCAAGCAGCGCTAATCAACTCAAAATCAACAGCTGCGGCAAATGCATCCTCATATGCTCTTGAAGTTATGGTTGCGGTTGTTCCGATAACACCAACCTTGCTATTACGAGTTGCAGCGACTGCTCTTCGAACCGCTGGCTGAATAACTTCAACAACAGGAATGCCTCTGCCCTCGGTGTATCTTTCACGAGCATCTCGTAACACTGCAGCCGATGCTGTGTTACAGGCAATAACTAGAAGCTTGACGCCTTCATCAACTAAACGATCCATAACATCAAGGGCAAGCGTTCTTACTTCCTGGATTGTCTTGGTTCCGTAAGGAGTATTAGCGGTGTCACCTAGGTAAATGACTGATTCATGAGGTAACTGATCGATGATTGCTCGAGCAACAGTTAAACCACCGACTCCAGAGTCAAAGATACCTATAGGTGAATTGTTCACTGGTTTAGTCTATTGGCGAAAGATTATTCGTCGCCTGAGCCCTTGCCCTCTTCGTTTTTCTTCATTTGCTCATAAACGTCTTTGCATTCTGGGCAAACAGGGAACTTTTCAGGGTCTCGGCTAGGAATCCAAACTTTTCCACACAGGGCAACAACTGGGTTACCCATAACTGCAGACTCAACAACCTTGTCTTTTCTTACGTAGTGAGAGTATCTCTCGTGATCGCCTGGCTCAATGTTCTGAGTCTGCGGATCAATAGCTACTGAGGGCTTGTTGATTGTTTGCTGTTCCATTTATACCTTTACTGCTTAGAAGCCATGCGAACTGCATCTGCAACTCTTTGCGTCACATCTGCGTGAAACACGCTAGGGACAATATACGATGCATTCAACTCATCCGTCTCAACACAGGTAGCTAATGCATCAGCCGCTGCAAGCAGCATCTTCTCTGTGATGATGTTAGCTCCGGCGTCCAACAGTCCTCTGAAGAAACCTGGGAAGGCTAGAACGTTGTTGATCTGGTTAGCAAAGTCACTTCTACCGGTTGCAACTACAGCTGCATACTTGGCTGCCTGAGCTGGATCAATCTCTGGTGTTGGGTTAGCTAGAGCAAAAACAATTGAACCAGTTGCCATCTTTTGAATATCATCTGCAGTCAAAAGATTTCCAGCTGAAACCCCGATAAAGACATCAGCACCAACTAGAGCTTCCTTCAGTGTTCCACTCTTGCGTTTAGCATTTGTGTTTGTTGCAATCCACGCTAGAGAAGAACCGGCTTTTATGTCGCCTCTACCATCATGAATGATTCCCTTTTGGTCAGCTACGGTGGCATGCTTCAGCCCTGCCGCAAACAGTAACTTCAAGACAGCAGTTCCAGCAGCACCAGCACCGCTCATAACAAGATGAACATCAGAAATGTTTTTGCCAACAACCTTCAGAGCGTTTCTCAAGGCCGCAAGACAAACAATTGCTGTTCCATGCTGATCATCATGGAAAACAGGAATGTCTAATTCAGCACGAAGACGTTCTTCAATTTCAAAACATCTAGGAGCGGAAATATCTTCTAGGTTGATACCTGCGAAAACTGGTGCGATTGCTTTGACAGTTCGAACGATTTCCTCAGTGTCCTGAGTATCTAAACAAATTGGAAAAGCATCAATGTTGGCAAATCTCTTAAATAGAGCTGCCTTACCTTCCATAACTGGAAGAGCCGCTAGTGGTCCAATGTTTCCAAGACCAAGAACAGCAGAACCATCGCTAACAACAGCTATCGTGTTTCTCTTGATGGTGAGCCTTCTAGCATCTGACGGGTCTTTAACAATTGCTTCACAGATACGGGCCACACCTGGTGTGTAAATCAGGGAAAGATCATCACGGTTACGAATAGGAAGCTTGGACTCAATGGTCAACTTTCCACCAAGGTGGGCTAGGAATGTTCGGTCAGAGACCTTGCCAACGACAACCCCCTCAATTTGCTTGAGCTTGTCAACGATCTGCTCAGCGTGCTCTGAGTTAGTGCAGGCACAGGTGAGGTCGATTCTTACTCGCTCAGCATCAGAGTGGTTTACATCCACTGCTGTTACAGAGCCACCTGCACGTTCGATTATGGAGGTTAGCTCACTGACCGCGGTATTCTTTGCAGGAGCTTCCAGACGAATAGTTATTGAGTACTGAACAGATGGCATCGTTGACATACCTTTAGTCTGCCAGAACTAACAAGAGATAACGAACTATTAGTTAATCTCTGATGCGTCGCCAAGAGTGACTGAAATGATAATTTCTTCGCCATCTCTTAGGACTTTGAGGTTAACTACTGAAAACGCTGGGTTTGATCTGATTGCAGCGGTAAGTGTTTTAGCGCCATCGATGGCCTTACCCTCACACTCAATAACGACATCTCCGACCTTTAGTCCTGACTTTTCAGCTGGACCGCCAGGAGAAAGTTCCTGGATTTGAGCGCCAACGCTAAATGATCCTGAAAAATCTGAGAACTTAGCATCGTTAACCATTGCACCTAGAAGACCGTGGCTAACCTTGCCTGTTTTTATAATCTCATCCGATACACGCTTAGCAACATTAGACGGAATTGCAAAACCAACCCCTATGTTTCCTGCTTCACCGGAAACACTTGATGAACTTGCAATAGCTACGTTGATACCAATTAGTTGACCTTTGTCATTGACTAGTGCACCGCCCGAGTTACCTGGGTTAATTGCAGCATCTGTCTGAATAACATCAAGATTCACCGGTGGAACATCGTTCTGGTCCTGCCATAGTTGAAGGCTTGAACCACCATCATCTGGAGCAGCTGCTGATTCAACAGAAATCGTTCTGTTCATCGCTGAAATCACACCCGAGGTTACAGTTGCGTCATAGCCAAGAGGCGAGCCGATAGCAACAGCAAAGTCACCTACGTTTATAGCCGAGCTGTCAGCAAATTCGATCGGAGTAAAGCCAGAGCCTCTGACCTTGATAACTGCAAGGTCATTGGTTGGATCAGTGCCGATAATAGTTGCTCTAAAGATTTTTCCAGCTGAAGTTTTGATTTCAATTCTCACACCGTCGGTTTTGCCGTTGATGGTAACAACGTGAGCGTTAGTGAGGATGTATCCATCACTAGTTAGAACAACACCTGATCCAGTTCCCGCACCATCACGGCTAGCAACAGAAAGAGTCACAACCGATGGAAGACCCTTGGCAGCAGCAGCTGAAACCCAGTTGACACTGCTTGGATTGTTGATCACGACGTTCTGAGTAGAAGAAAGGAAAGGTAATGAACCTGTTGCGCCATATGCGCCAAGGTAAGCACCAAGGATTGAACCAATGGCGGCAATCAAAACAATGACCAGCTTAGTCGGGGCCTTGCGAGTGGCAGGAGTAGGTGCGCCGATTGATTGGGCAGGGAGTTTTACAGGGTCGCCAAGAAACTGAGTATTAAAGTGACCTTTGTTATCTGTCATTCTGGACTCCTTGATCTAATGGCTCGAACTTCCACCCTATGTAGGCAACTACATAATTGTATGAAAATCGGCTGACAAAGAACTGAAAATCAGCAACGCCAAGCTTTAGACCCCAATTCACAAGGCTTGGTTACTAGCCTTGGCGGCTCTTTTGCTTTTTCTGGAGCTTTATCTCCCCCAATCTTGAAACTAAATGGGCTGGCATTCGACAGAATGTCTGGCCTTACTCTGGTCCAGTTAGTGAGCCCCGTGAATGAGTACTCGATGGAATAGGTAACTGCGAGTGTGGCTTTGGCATCGCCAACCACGGTTGGCTTAAAGGTTGGCTTTGCCAAACTGCTGAACTTAGGTGACTCCCCACCTTGACTTATTCCCCATCGATATCTAATTGGCTTGAATCGAATTTCAGCAGGTAGGGTGAGCAACTTGGTTTTGTTTACTTGAGTTTTAGCAGACGAAGAGAACAATACATTCGTTGCGATTTGAACATTATTTTCAGGTTTCATGAAGATTCTGGGAATGTCGGGCCGAAAGGATTTTAGAACTGCCTGCAACTTGGTTTGACTTGGCCTTCCAACGTTCACAATTGCAACTGGTTGATAAGGCGGATAGAGACTCCAACAACCAACGTGACCCGAGGATAGTAAGCCGAAGGTTAGATCAAGGCTCAAACCATTTGGATAAACAAGGCATCTAGGTGCATTGCTTACTGGAGCTCCAAGAACAAGGTTTACTGAACCATTTGACCCTTTGACGAGGGTGGCTTTCGAAACACAAAGACTTAGTTGAGATGAGTTGCTTATTGCTCCAACACTTGTGTTGACCATGCTGAAAGCTGGTGGACAGCTAGGACTAGAAACCCACGCAGAACTGGAAAGAACAATAGATGCAAGCACAAGCATCAAAAGAGCATACAAACTTCAAAGAAAACCTGATTGAAGTTATGAACAGATATGAAGAAAAGGCCCCAACTTTCGTTGGGACCTTTTCACTATTGGTTGCGGAGGCAGGATTTGAACCTACGACCTCCGGGTTATGAGCCCGGCGAGCTACCGAACTGCTCCACCCCGCGGCGAGGTTTCAGCCTACCACAAAACCGTTACTACTTGCTTGCCTCCAGAGCGGCAGAAATTGCGGCCTTCAGGCGTGCATCTGCTTTACCGTAGGCGGTCCAGTCTCCAGCTTTCATAGCCTCATCTTTATCAAGCATGGCTTGACGAGCGTTGGCTAGAGCGGTAGCTAACTGCTGATCAGCGGTCTGGCCTGGGTCTATTGGTGGAATAACTTCCCCACCAGTTCCTGAACTTCCAGAGAACAACGCGTTCAGAGCTGAATCAAGGTTGTCTTCGAAGGCGATCTTGTCACCGAAGGCAACAAGGACTTTCTTTAGAAGAGGGAACGAAGTTTCACCAGTTGACTGGATGTATACCGGCTGGACGTAAAGCAGTCCACCACCAAGAGGAAGAGTCAAAAGGTTACCGTTGAGCACCTTGGTTGAACCCTGTCTCAGAATGTTTAGAAGTTTAGAAACCTCGCTGTCTGAGTTGAAGTTGTTCTGCACCTGACCAGGTCCTGGAACAATTGTCGTTCTAGGAAGGGTTAACAGTCGAAGCTTTCCATAGTGATCTGAAACAACTCCATCTTTATCTCCCGCATCCGAGTCAGCAACGAGATAACCGGTTAGAACGTTACGGCTTGCATCACCAGTGGACTTAGGAATAAATGTTGAGTAGATCGAGAACGATGGCTTCTCCTGAGTTGGCACCTGAAGAGTGAGGTAGTAAGGAGGCTGAAGTGAACCAGTTCCTGTTCCTTGATCAACTGGGTCATTAGGAGTCATCCAAGCATCCTGCTGAGAGTAGAAAGCACCGGAATCAGTTACGTGATACTGACCTAAAATTCCACGCTGCATCTTGAATAGATCTGCAGGATATCTCACGTGAGACAAAAGGGAACCTGACATTTCTGAAACAGGGCTGACGGTATTTGGGAATACCTTCATCCAAGTCTTCAGAATTGGATCTTCTTCATCCCATGCATAAAGCTTCACTGAACCGTCGTAAGCATCAACTGTTGCCTTAACAGAGTTACGGATGTAGTTGATGGTGCTTCTTCGAATCGGTGAGTTAGTTGAGCTATCCGCAATTACACTGTCAAAGTTTTCAGCTCTTGAGTATGGGTAGTTAGCTGAAGTTGTGTAACCATCAACAATCCAAACAACTTTGCCCTCAACGATTGCAGGGTAAATGTCGTTGTCCAGAGTCAGGTACGGCGCAACCTGAGCAACGCGCTCTCTAGGGCTACGGTTGTAAAGAATCTGAGAGGCATCACTAACAGCATCAGATAGCAGGATCTGTTCGCTCTGGAACTTTAGAGCGTAAGACAAACGCTTGAAAATGTCATCAAGCTTCGGTCCACCATCACCCTTGAAGGTTGTCATGGTCTGCTGATCAGTTGATTCACTGTCTTCACCAGCTGGGTAGTCCAGTTCTTTGTCAGCTGCACCTTCTGGAGCTCCAACAATTGAGTAAGGAGGTGAACTCTCACCGAAGTAAATGCGTGGCTCATATGCACCCAGAAGACCCTTTGAAGGAATTCCAGACTGAAGGAACACTGGCTGACCATCAGGTGAACGTTGGTTTCCGTATGCCGCAACAATTCCATACCCGTGGGTGAAAACAACCACGTTGTTATACCAAGACTGTGAAGTACCTAGACCTGATTGGTTGAGTTCACGAACAGCAAGTACGGTGTCCTGAACCTTGCCGTTGATCTTGTAACGGTCAACATCTAGGTGGTTTTCAAAACCGTAGTACTGACGGTACTGCTCTAGTTGCTTGAATGAAGAGCTAACTAGGTTCGGGTCCAAGATTCTGATTTGAGCTGCAGTTTGCGCATCCTTCTTCAAAGCCCCAGCAGTCGCTGTTGTCTTTGCGTCGTACTCAACGGTCTGAACTTTATCTAGACCGTAAGCAGCTCTAGTGGCTTCGATATTTCTCTGAATGTATTCAGCTTCCAGGGTTCTTTCGTTCGGAACTACCTGGAATGACTGAACGATGCTTGGCCATACTCCACCAAGAATTACAGAAAGAACCAGCATCAAAGATGTTCCAAGAATCGCTAATCTCCACTTAGCTATCACTGCAGTTGCTAGGAAGAGCAAGGCAACAACGAAAGAAATAGCAGTCAATATTTGAGCTGCTGGAATGCTTGCATTCACATCTGAGTAGGTTGCACCAGTGAACAGACCAGCGGAGCTAGTCATAGTTTCATACTGACCCAACCAAATTGTTGCACCAAGCAAGACCATGAATACAGCAGCTAGAGCAGAAATCTGAACTCGAGCAGATCTTGTAAAGGTTGATTGCTTACCGTTGAACTTTATTCCTCCGTAAACCAACTGCAGCAAGATTGCTGGAATCAAAGCGAAGAATGTAACAACTGTTAGGTAAGAAACCAAGACGATATAGAAAGGTAAATCAAAGAGGTAGAAGCTCACATCTAGGTTGAACTGGGGATCTGATACGCCAGCTGGAGTGCTGTTCAAGAAAAGAACAACAGACTGCCACTCAGAACTCTGTGAAGTACCAATAAACGCGGCAATCGCAACTGGAACCACGAAGAACACTCTTTTGCGCAGACGGTCAAGAATGTCGCGATACTCAGTCAGGTCTCTTCCGAAGAAGTCATTACCTGTCGCATAGATAGGTCTCAAACGCCAAGCCAAGTAGATGTTCAGCCAGACCACTACACCGGCAAATAGCGCAGCTGCCAAAAAGACCCAGACTTGAGCCCAGATCTGTGTTGTGAAGACAGATAAGAAGCCAAGCTGATCAAACCACAACACATCTGTGTATAGGCCAGAACCACTCACAAGCGCAATTGCTATAACTGCGATGATTCCCACTGAAATGGCTAAAGGCGCTCGCTTACGAATGTCTGCTGCTCTTGTTTGACTCATTGTTATTTTCCTTTTTTGTTTACTGTTTGCAAGAAAGTAGTCGGTCTGTACCTGAATCTAGTGCAATTGCTTTTACTGCTCGAAGTGAATCTTGAATTGTAGAAACCTTAACCACTGTAAGTCCATCTGGGATGTTTCCAATAACTTGGTCACAGTTTTCACTTGGGACTAAGAACCAGCTAACTCCCGCTTTCTTAGCGCCATACATCTTTTGCTTTACTCCCCCAACCGGACCAATCTCTCCATCTTGGGAGATAGTTCCTGTGCCGGCAATTCTTTGGCCACCAGTCAGTTCCCCAGGAGTTAGTTTGTCGTAGATTGCAAGGGCCAAAATCTGTCCAGCACTTGGGCCACCGACATTACCTACTTGAACATCGATTGGGAAAGGGAAAGTTGGAACGGTCTGAACGTAAATGCCCATTCGCCATTTGCCATCAATCTGTTTTGGCAGAACACTGAGTGAAAGCTTCTTGCCGTCGCGAATAACTTCAAGATCCACTGTTCTTTCGCCTTGTGTTTCGGCAACAAGTCTCTGAACTTGCTTGAGACCAGTTGCAGGTTCGCCCTGCACAGTAAGCAGAGTGTCTGCAGCCTTGAGAATGCCTGCTGCTGCTCCACTCTTTTCGACTTGGGTGATCTTGAGCTCACTTGTGAAAGGAATCTCAAGAAGCTTTAGCGCAGCAGCTTTAGCGTTTGCTTGAGAATCAAGCATCATCATGTCGGATTCTTCATCCAATCTCGCATCATCCCAACCCTCAGGATAAATATCTGTGATGTTGATAACAGTCATTGAACTATCTATTTGAGCAAGTCCAACATCTAGCCATGAAGCACCTCTAGTTGAATTGCCCCTAAGGGTAACGGTGAGCATATCTAGTTCACCTGTTACTGGATAAGTTTGTTGACCTGATATTGAAATCATTGGGTCACCGTTGATGTCCCCTAGCAAGTTGTATACAGGACCTGGTTGCTCGACTAGATAAGGGGTAGGTGCAAAAACGAGGAAAAGGCTTCCTCCAACAAGCAAGCCCGTTGTAGCCCAGCTAATCAGTTTTGCCACTGGGAGTTTTCTTCGAGGTTTTTCATCATTTGGGATCATCATCCTTAGCCTAAACGAGCACCTACGACAGCACCTTCATCTTCAGGAAGTTCTAGGTATTTAGAGTGCCCTGCTAGCAACGCTATTGGCGAACAAGCCCCTAGTTCAGCCACAGGCTATGGAGATTTGGGGCTCAAAGCGTTTAGCGTAGAGTACGAGGACAGATGAGCGAAGACAACCAAAACGGATTACCTGACCCAGAAGAGCTAAGGCGAATCTGGGAAGAGATGATGAGCCAAGGGTTTGACCCTGAGGCGCTAGCTCAGGCTGCTGGCTTTGATGGCACACCAGAATCTCTACAACAACTTTTTGCAAACATCCAGGGTGCCTTCCTGATCCCTAACCCACCTACCGAAGGTTCAGGAGTGAACTGGCAAGCTGCTGCCTCAGGAGCAAAAGAGATAGCAAAGGTTGGCGCTACCTCTTTTGATGACAAGGGCAGAAAAGAACTTAACGAAGCCATCGGTATCGCTAACCTTTGGCTGAATGAAGCGACCAGCATCTCTGAAGTTGTCCTCGAGCCAAAGCTCCTAAGCCGAACACTATGGGTTGATGATGCTCTACCTCTATTCAAGCTGTTAGCAGAACCAGTTGCTGATCGCATGAACAGAAGTCTTGGCGAAGCTATCCAAGAACAACTTCCTGAAGAATTACAAGAATCACTCAAAGGCGCAAGCGAAATCATGCGATCAGCAGGAGCCATGATGTTTGCAATGCAGTTAGGTCAAGCTTTAGGACAACTCTCTAAGGAAGCGCTAACCGGAACTGAAGTTGGTCTTCCTATTTATACAGACCAACGTCCAGCTTTTGTAATTCAAAACCTGCAGGAGTTCATCGCAACTCTGGAATTGGGTAATGATCAAGACCAGGCTTACATCTACATGGTGCTTAGAGAACTAGCGCACACAAGATTGTTCAGGCATTCACGCTGGCTAAGAGAAAAGGTAGTGGCTCAGATTCGTGAATATGCTGCTGGTATTTCTTTTGACACCAGTCGCATGCAAGAGATGAGCGAAGGCTTTGATCCGCAGAACCCTCAAGAACTTCAAGCGGCTTTAGAGTCAGGCGCATTCCTTGCAGCCAGATCTCCGAGTCAAAAGTTAGCACTAGATAGCATCGAAACAAATCTTGCTCTTATTGAAGGCTGGGTTGATGCAGTCACTAACGAAGCGGCAAAGCGTTTACCTAAAGCTGATGCCATTCGTGAAGCAGTAAGACGAAGAAGGGCAACCGGTGGCCCTGCTGAGAGAACATTCCAGACGCTAGTTGGCTTAGAGCTAAGACCAAAACGACTCAGAGAAGCAACTGCTCTATGGCAACAGATTGGTCTCGCTCTTGGAAATGAAAAACGAGATGCTCTTTGGGATCACCCAGATTTTCTTCCAACGGCAAACGATATTGATAACCCAGACAAATACGTGGCACGAATCAAATCTGATTTGGGAATTCCCGATGCCATGGATCAAGCACTGAGAGATTTACTCGGCGAATAACTGTTGAGAACCAAAGCAGTCTCAAGAAAATTTAGGCAGACTGTAAAACGTGTTCTATCGAATAAACAAAGCTCAACCAGCACTCTGGCGTGACCCAAACACAATCCAAATAGGTTTTGGCAATAACAGTGTGGCCATCGAAGAACTATCTCTTGCCCAACAGCAAATCATCGAAGCACTTTACAGTGGCGTAGTAGAAGGCCAACAAGAAGTTCTAGACGAAACCTTCAAAGCAGCCAAGGGAACAACGCAAGACCTAATAGCAAGACTCGGTTCAGTGATGGAAGCTAAAGAATCTTCGAGTAACAAATTTGGACCTTGGCAAGAGTTAGCTTTTGCTGAATTGGCTCGAGCAGCTCTGGACTATGACGTTAATCCCGAAATGGTTTTAGCTGAGCGTTGGCAAAGAACTGTTCACATTGACCAGCTAGACAAATCAGGTTCAGTTCTAGCAAAAGTCTTATTTGCAAGTGGTGTTGGGAAAGTTGTCACTCACGATGACGGCCGAGTATTGAACACAGACCTCGGTGAACTTGGTTACAGCAAAGATGATTTGGGTAAGTCAAGATTTGAAACATTCAAACAAGAACTACAAAGACTTTCTCTTCCCCAGGAAACTAAGAACAGGTTTCTAGATCTAAATATCAAGCCAAGCAAAGCTCTCAAGATATCTTTTGCAATCACCATGGGTCACATCGCAACAAGGCCCTCAACATACATTCGCTGGCTAAATAGAGATGTTCCACACCTAAACATCATCTTCGACATGAATGAAACCAAGATAAGTCCAATCATCATTCCAGGTGAGACTCCTTGCCTAAATTGTCTTGCTGAGTATGAAGTCGATAAAGACCCAGCCTGGCCAGCACTTGCATCGCAACTTATTGATTTGCCGAGAACTAGAGACGACAGTGCATCGCTGTTAGCCGCAACAGGATTAGCACTTCGAGCAACGCTTAGACACTTAGATAAATCGGCTGGGTTCAAGGTTTCCAACGATGAAGAAAATGAGTACAGCCTAGGATACCTCTTAGATTACGCAACGGGAAATGTTGAGAGGACAAAATACAGCTTTCACAAGCTGTGTAATTGTCGAGGCTTAGATCAGGTCTAAGAACCTGCTTCTAGTTCTCGCTCTGTCATCAGAACCATCTTTGTTAGCCCAAGTGATGAATAACTCATCCTTAGCTCTTGTTATGGCAACGTATAAAAGACGCTGCTCTTCTGAAATCTGCGAATCTGTTTTCGCATAGCTAATAGGACTGTATCCCTCAACTGCTCCAATAATGAACACTGCTTGATACTCAAGACCTTTAGCAGCGTGCATAGTGCTGAGTGTGATCGACTCTCTAGTTGGTTCATGTTGAGATCTTTGACGTTCTTCAAGTTCATCAGCAAAGTTCTTTATCGTTGCTTCTTCGCCTAGGTCGTCAGCAATCTGAACGAATGAGTTCAATGCTTCCCACTCTTCTAATGCTCGCCCTGACACCTCTGGTGCAATACTCTGCCAGCCAAGGCTTCTAGCAATAGCAGAAACAGTTTCATAGAGACTCTTACCCGTTGGGTTAGCAGCTTCCGCTCGCACCATTCGAACAGCAGACATAATCTCTGGTCGACTGAAGTAGCGCTGCCCTCCCCTAACCTGATACTCAACACCTGCTTTACTTAGTGCGTTCTCGATGTGCTCAGACTGAGCATTGATTCGATAGAGCACAACTATCTGACTAGCTTTCACACCGCTAGAAAGAAGATCTTTAATTTTGTTAGCAACAAAACCACACTCATGTTCTCTGTCGCTGAACTCAAGCACCAACGGGTCAACACCTCTTGGTCTAACCGCTTGAAGTGGATGAGACTTTTGATTGCCCCTAACTCGATTGGCTAGAGAGATAACTTCCGGCGTGGAGCGGTAGTTACTGGTTAGCGAAAATAAATTCGCACCTGGATATCTCAATTCAAAGTTCTCTAAGAATGAAGCACTAGCGCCAGTAAATGAATAGATGGTTTGGTTAGGGTCACCCACAACACAAAGATCACTTCTATCGCCAAGCCAAGTATCAAGTAGCTCCTGTTGCAGTCTTGAAATATCTTGATACTCATCAACTGTGAAGAAGCGATATTGCTGGTGAACGTGAGCCAGCGCTCTAGGTTCTGCCTTCAACATTCCTGTGCAGAGCAGCAAAACATCTTCCCAGTCAATTTGCTTGGCTTTTACTTTTGCATCTTCGTATGCTTCTTGAATCTCAAAAGAGCGAATCGGGGAAAGCCCTTGGATAACAGGTCTCTTTGAAAGTTCGTCTTGGTACTCCTCGAGGCTCAACATTGAATACTTGCGCCATTCAATCTCGGCAGCAATGTCCCGAATTGTGTTTGCATCGAGACGGATTTTTAGTTTTTCCGCAGCCGCTCCAATGGCTCTGGATTTTGAGTCCATAACTCTTGGTGCTTCAATACCAAAGAACTCCCGCCAAAAATATTGCAGTTGGGAGAGAGCTGCTGCGTGAAAAGTTTTAGCATTCACCGAGTCAACGCCGAGCCCTCGAAGTCTTGCTCTAAGTTCACCTGCAGCACGATTAGTATAGGTAAGAGCCATCACTCGGTTCTCTGGATAATCTCCTCGCAAGATTCCATATGCAATTCGATGAGTAATAGTTCTGGTCTTACCCGTTCCAGCGCCAGCCAGAATAACTGTTGGCCCTAGAAGTGATTGGGCTGCTTCACGTTGCTCTTCATCCAGCGCATTGAGAATGTCATCTGCTTCAAATGCCATGAGCTATCCGTTAAGTTCTGTTGCTGAAATTACTTCTTCACCCAACCAGTGTTCAATCAAAGATCTTGCGATCGAAATCTTTGAAGGCAACAGGATGTCCTTTGCTTCGGCCTTGAGTTCTTCTCTTGAAAACCAGCGAAGCTTGGCTATCTCAACTCCATCAGGTCTGATATCTTCTGGAGAATTACTTGGATCAACTGATGCTTGAAAGCCCAACATAAGTGAATAAGGATAAGGCCAAGATTGGCTAGCGAGATAAACAGGATTTGTAACAAGTAATCCTGACTCCTCTTTCATTTCTCTAATCACTGCTGCTTCTAATGATTCGGCTGCCTCAACGAAGCCAGCCAAAATAGACCAACGGTTCTGATCCCAACTTCCTTGGGTTCCAAGCAGCAATCTGTTTTGGTCATCTGTAATTGCAACAATGACGGCTGCATCTGTTCTAGGAAATAGTTGTCTGTCTTCAGAAACACAAAGTCTTGACCAACCACCCTGCTGCATCACGGTTATCGCTCCACAGTTAGGGCAGTGCTGATGAGTTTCGTGCCAGTTGTGAATAGCTAGAGCTTGAGTAAACAGTGCTGCATCTCTTGGATGTAATCCTGCACCACTTCTTCTAAGCTCATGCCATTTACTCTCATCAGGTTCAATGGCTTTGGCCGCATTGTCGCTAAGCACCGATAGAACAACCGCAGTTCCGATCTTTTGATCTGCCAAAGCAACAGTTGTTCGGCCTAGGTAAACGCGATACTTTCCCGCTGTTGCCTGCTCTGTGGTTAGAAGTTTTAGATGACCATCTTGAATCAGGGTCTTGCCTTTGTATAGAACGATGATTCTGGTCTCAGCTTCGAGCCATAACTTATCGAATAGCTCAGAATCATCCCTAGCCTCGGCGTCACGGTTTAGAACCGCTTTGGCCATTGGCAAAACTAATGGGATATTCATGAGTCTTTCTTTATGTCTCTAATAAATGCGTGGCGATAACAGAAGTTACCTAAGTTCTTGTCTAACCTAAAAACCATGGGTAAACCTTCCTTGATTTTAGCGGCGTTAGCAGCCGATGCTCTTCCTGGCCTTAATTTCATTAAGGTTGAGAACCAGCCACGCGATGATGCAGCCGTTTCCGTTGAGCTTTTGACCACAGACGATGATCGTCTAATCCTTCTAAAGTCCCCACTGGATTCGCTAGCCAGCACTGACCTAGGCACGGAAGTTAGAGCCCTTCAGGTCCTCAAGAATGTTTCTCTGCCGTTCAGCATCTCTGCCTACCTAGGCAAAACATCTCCTAAGGCGATCAGAGTTGCTCTGGCTTTTGAGTATGTGCCGGGAAACCCAACCGATCTAACTCGCATGAAATTAGATGACCCATTGGTCACCTCTATTGGTCAAGCTCTCTCCGCCATCCACTCAATTCCAACAGTATTGGTTTCAGATGCTGGTTTGCCTGAATACGACCCAGCCGAACGTGTTCGCATCATGGTTGCTGAATTCGATCGTGCCATGGATACAGGCAAGGTCCACCCTGACCTTCTAGAGCGCTGGCAGACTGCCCTATTTGATGTGAACCTCTTTAAGTACCGCCCAACTGTGATCCATGGATCCATGAAGAGTGATTTCCTACTATGCCAAGGTGACTTTGTTGTTGGCGTAATTGAGTGGGGTCTACTTTCAGTTGACGACCCAGCCTTAGATTTTGCTTTCCTTCACAACGAGGGCAGCCAAGATCTTGCAGAAGCTGCGATTCTTGCCTATGAAGGCTCTACCAGGGCAGACAGGAACTTCAGACAGCGAGCTCAACTGCACTACGAACTAACTTTCGCCAGCTTCCTAATCGAGGCAATAGCCAGTGGCGACGAGGCAGAGATTGAAGAAGCCATCTCACAAATCACCTGGCTGCACGAAGTGCTTGTTGCAGGGGAACTTCCATCCCTTAGACCTACCGATTTCACCATGAGTGGGGCTGAAGTCATTGTGCCTATCTCCCAAGCAGCTTCTTTTACCGCCCCAGTGACTATCGTGACCGATTCCATTGAGGTAGTGGACCTAGCCGTTATCAAGCCAGCAGCCGAAGAGCCTTCGCCTCAGCCAAAAAAGGACGAGGACGAACTTTTCTAGAAGTTTCTTATCTTGCCTTAGGTGCAGGTAATCTAGGGAGTAAGAAAAGAAAGAAGTGTCATGGAAATCAGAATCGGCTTGCAAAACACAGCTCGAGAACTGGCCTTTGAATCAAAGCAGAGTGCCAGCGAAATCGAGAAGAGTATTGAAGGCGCTCTAAGTTCTGGTGCAAAGCAACTAAAGCTCACCGATGAAAAGGGTCGAGTTTTTATTGTTCCTGTTGATGCTTTAGCGTACGTCGAGATCGGTGCCGAAGAGGCTCGAAGAGTTGGATTTATTGCCTAATGGAACTTGCATTCATTCTTGTTTATGGTTCACTACTTGGCCTAATGGCCCCATACATGATTGCCGGTAAGGAGAACTACGGAGTTCTGCTTGCCCCTGGTCTGTCATTGGTTTACGGATTCGTATCTTGGACAATCTGCACATGGGTCGGACTTAGCTACGAGGACTTCTGGATCTGGGCAATCACAATGTTGGGAATGCCAGCGGTAATGATTCTTGGTGTTCGCTTTATTCGCGAGCGCAGAATTGCTAAGAACCCAACAGCTATCTAATTTAGGCAGCTAACCCGATAGCTTCCATGCGAGCTCCGTGAGCTCCAGTCAGTTCTGAAATAAGTGGCTCTAATTTTGCGTAAGCCGCCAAGTTAACTTCATTCTCTTCTTCAACAGTTAGCTTCTTGGTTTTTGGAATGTGGGCAAGTTTACGGTTATCAAAAGCTGCTCTAAGTTCTAGTAAGACATCTCCCATGAGTCTTCTACCCCACAGTGCCAAACGATGACCCAGCACTGGATCTGCCTGGATTGATTCAGTAAGAACACGCTTAGCAAATTTCTCAAAGGTCTTATCCCTAAGAGCTTTCTCAACTTCAGCCTGCAATTCATCATTTAGACCTGAAGCCAGTCTTGAATAGAAGTCATCAAGTAACCCTGAAGTTAGATAAACCTTGATGACTACCTCATACCAATCAAGACCGATGGTGTTTGAGTGGAAAACTGCAATACGTTCTTTGAACGGAGTCATCTCAGCAGCAGGATCAGCACCTAGTTCAACGAGCTTCTTAGAAAGTTGACGATACTTATCGAAACTCTTCGCTGTTGCCTCACTGAGTTCCGCTTTGTATTGGGTGTTGGGTGAATACTTCAGAGCGGCAGTAAGAATCTCAAAGTTTGCTAACTGCAAGTAAGCCAACTGACCTAGGAAAGCTTTAGGTTCTGGAGTGTATGGCTTGAGGTTAATGGCCTTAGTGTTTCTAGCAACCTTCTCCTCGCTACGAGGAGCGACAGTAAGTTGCTTGGCAACCTTGCGTAGACGTTTCAACCATTCGAACACCGAACCATCTTAACCTGCCAAATACATGGTTAGACTTGCCTAGATAAGACAGGCGGCCAAAACTATTGGATTTTAGCGACTTAGGCATCGATTCAGACATCGTTGCCGCATTAGCCTCAAAAGGCATAACTTCACCATTCCCTATTCAGGAGCAGGCTATTCCCCTTGCCCTTACTGGTCAGGACCTAATTGGCCAGGCCAAAACAGGTACCGGAAAGACCCTAGGTTTCGGCCTACCAATCATCCAGAGACTTGGCACTGACCCTTCGCACGGAGCGAAGGCACTAGTAGTCGTACCAACCCGTGAATTGGCAATTCAGGTAGCAGAAGACCTTACTTTGGCTTCTTCAAACCGAAATCTTCAAGTTGCAGCCATCTACGGTGGCAAGTCTTATGAAGGTCAGGTTGCCCAGATTGATGCTGGTGCTCAACTCATTGTTGGAACTCCAGGTCGATTGATTGACCTCAGTAACCAAAGAAAACTAGATCTTTCAAAGATCGAGTGCATGGTTTTGGATGAAGCTGACGAAATGTTAGACCTCGGCTTCCTACCTGATGTTGAAAAGCTATTTGCCTTTACTCCAGCAGGTCGTCAAACCATGCTCTTCTCAGCAACGATGCCTGGACAAATTGTTTCTTTAGCTCGTAGATACCAAAACAAGCCTGTCCACATTAGAGTCAATGATCCAGACGAGGGTCACACCAAAGCAGATATCAAACAGTTCTTCTATCGTGCTCACGCAATGGACAAAGACGAAGTTGTTGCAAGAATCTTGCAAGCTGAAGGTCGCGGCAAAACCGTAATCTTCACAAAGACCAAAAGACAAGCTGCCAAAGTTTCTGATGAACTAACCGACCGTGGCTTTAGTGCAACAGCTCTTCACGGAGACATGTCTCAAGAAGCTCGTGAAAAGTCCATGGATGCATTTAGAAGTGGTAAGCGCGACATTCTGGTTGCTACCGAAGTTGCAGCCAGAGGTATCGACGTTGACGATGTTACCCACGTAATTAACTACACAGTTCCAGAAGACGAGAAGGCTTACCTTCACAGAACAGGAAGAACTGGTCGTGCCGGTAGAACTGGCATCGCTGTTACTTTTGTTGACTGGGAAGATCTGCTTAGATGGTCAAACATTGACAAGGCTCTGGAACTAAACACTCCAGACCCAATTGAGACTTACTCTTCATCCCCTCACCTGTTCACAGATCTTGATATTCCAGCTGGAACTAAAGGACGCATCGCAGCTTCTAAGCGACCTTCCGACTGGAAGCCTGGCGATCATGAAAAGCCAAAGGGACAAAGAGGTGGCAATGGTTCAAAGCCTCAGCGCAAACCACAAAATGGCGCAGCTAGATCACAAGCCCCTAAAGCTTCTGCGCCTAAGGCTGAAACCCCGAGAACTCCAAGTAATCGTCCTCCAAGGAACAGAACCCGCACTAGGAAAACTAGCGAGTAGTTAGATTTCGTGATTGAGAGTTGGCTTAGTGCCAGTTCCCAAAAGCAGAATCTTCTTCAACATCTCAACAGAGGTTGTGTGAAGACCAAGCGGGTTATGAGCTTTCACTGAAATCCCGTGATAATCACTTGAACCTGTTGTGATCAGACCCTGCTCAGCAGCAAATGCTTCCAAGACTTCTCTTGTGCCTGAAGAGACTTCTTTATGCTCAGTTTCAAGACCCAACAGACCAGCTTCAACCATGGCCTCGAAATGGGCTCTAGGAAATGTCTCAGGTTGAACGTCTTCGCTACTTGTTCTAGCTAGTGGGTGAGCAATTACTGGAACCCCTCCAGCATTTCTAACAACCCTGATCACATCCAAAACATCAGGCGCATCGTTTCTAACGTAGAAAGGACTGTGCTTTGAAATTGGCGAATCAACAGCAGCGAATACATCGCCGACACTGTCGAATTCGCCCAGATGAACTAGAGCAGTCGCTATGTCTGGTCGCCCCAGAGTTGAGCCGTCTTGAGCTAGCTCAAGCACAAGTTCGAATGAGATGCGAGGGTACTTAGCCTGCAAGTTCTGAACAAACTTTCTAGCCCTTACCTCCCTGTTTGCCTGGTTCTCCAAAAGAATCTTCTGGAGGTCTGCATCATTAGGGTTTGGAAGGTAAGCAAGCAGGTGAATTCCGAAAGAGTGGACTCCGCCGCTACTCGGCACTCTGCCCTCAGTGGTTATCTCGATGCCTGGGATAAAGGAAAGACCGAGTTCGTTGGCAAGTTCTGAGGCTCTCTCCCAACCATCTGTGCGGTCGTGGTCGGTTAGAGCGAAGACATCTACCCCTGATTCCTTGATCTTGGGAATCAGCTCATCGACGGTGTCAGCACCGTCTGAGTTCTTTGAATGGATATGGAGATCTATTTTCATAACGATTCCTTTCCTACTCTTTCAAGATACAGGTAACCACCGACAGTTCTGTGAGAAAACTGGCAGAATACTTTTTATGAGCAAAGACGCAACTGAGAAACTAACCGCCCGAGGTTCAGCTAGATCACACAGACCTACTGGCAACAAATTTGTTAAATACATTGGCAGTAACTGGGCTCCAGATACCTCCAAACTTCCAGCCCAAGACAAGGTCGCTCCTTTCGCAAAGAAGAGAAGAGAAACCGTTGCTAAGGCATTCCAAGGCAAGGTTCTTGTAATTCCAGCCGGTGGTGAAATCCCTCGTTCAAACGACACTCACTACCGCTTCCGAGCTCACTCTGCTTTTGCTCACCTAACAGGTTGGGGTTCAGCAACAGTTCCTGATTCAGTTCTAGTAATCGATGCAAGAGGTAAGACTGCTAAGTCAGTCCTTTACTTCCGCGAGACAGCGGGAAAGAACACTGACGAATTCTTTGCAAACTCTGCAATTGGTGAATTCTGGGTTGGTTCACGTCCAGGTCTAAAGCACGTCTCTGCTCTTTTGGGTATTCCAACCAAGTCACTTGCTAAATACAAGGAAGACCTAAAGGCATTCGATAAGAAGCTAGTGCTAACCATAGAAAAGAGCACAGCACTTGTTGAGTTCGTTAGCGAACTTCGACTTATCAAAGACTCATACGAGATCAAAGAGATGCAGAAATCGGTTGATGCATCTGTTCTAGGTTTCGAAGCTGTTGTGAAGAGCCTAAAGGCAGCGACTAAGCATCCTCGTGGAGAAAGAATTGTTGAAGGTGCTTTCTTTGCTCAGGCTAGAGCCGAAGGTAATGACCTAGGTTATGAAACAATCGCTGCTGCAGGAAACCACGCCTGCACACTGCACTGGATCATCAACAACGGTCCAGTAAAGCCAGGCGAACTACTACTTCTAGACGCTGGTGTTGAGGTAGATAGCCTATACACCGCTGACATCACTAGAACACTTCCTATCAACGGTAAGTTCAGCAAGATTCAGAAAGAGATCTACCAAGCAGTTCTAGATGCAGCTGATGCCGTATTTGCAATGGCTAAGCCAGGTGTCACATATTCAGAGATGCACAAAACAGCTATGCGTGTAATCGCCCAGAAAACTGCTGAGTGGGGTTTCTACAAGGGCGGTTACGAAGAGTCTCTAAAGCCTGAGAACCAGTGGCACCGAAGATACATGATTCACGGCACAGGTCACCACCTAGGTCTAGATGTTCATGACTGTGCACAAGCTAGACGTGAGATGTATCACGACAAGGCCCTTGAAGAGGGAATGATCTTCACAATTGAACCAGGTCTCTATTTCCACAAAGATGACCTAACCGTTCCTAAGGAATTCAGAGGTATCGGTGTTCGTATTGAGGATGACGTTCTAGTTACTAAAACAGGAGTCAAGAACCTAAGTAGCGCTCTGCCGAGAAAACCTGCAGAGATTGAAGCTTGGATGAAGAAGTTGCAAAGCTAAAGTCGTAGGCTACTAGGTAACACCCAGATAATTGAAACAAGCCAAGCTGTCTGGGAACGAGAATTGTTTGGGGAAGACAAATGTCTAGTTTGAGTAATAACGCAAAACCTAAGTCATCGAGCAAAATTTTCGCTGCTGCAAGTAGCACAATAGCTTTCATCACCTCAGTGACCTTGGTTACTCTGTTTGCAACTGGTGCAATAGGCAATAAAACTGAATATGTTTTGAGCTTGCATGCAGACAGGTTTTACCAAGACAGTTACGCCACTTACCCAATTCTGGATGTAGGTTTTGATGGGCAAGCTGGTCAAGGATCTGTTTATGGATTCGAAGACAAAACGGATGTAGCGTATCTAGGCACATTGCTCAAAAAAGTTTTTAAACTCGAAGGTGAATTCAAACCAGACAGCCCATCTCCTAACGTCAACGATGGAAATCCCACAAACTACCGTTTAGATACGAAAGAGGCAATGCTAGACATTGGTGTGGATTCTGCAATGAATTTTCAATACACGAACAAAGATCCTTACGACAGGAAATGTCTTGTTGAGGAAGTATTGGACGAGATGACAACCATCTGTAAACAATACGAAGAGTACACTGGCCCGATTTTGAGCGATGAGGAAGCTAAATCTAAAACTGCTGAGCTGTTCACGGAACTTGGTTTTCCCACTACAGAAGATGATGTCCGAGTAATTAGAACAACTGATGATGAACCTGGCACTCAGGTAGACATGAAAATCGACGGAGTCGCATCAGGAATGTACTGGGCTATTTTTTGGGGTGATGGTGGAAAAATTGATACGTTGACTGGCTGGAATGTAACTTTTGTTAAATCTGGCGATGTAGAACTCATCTCCGCGGAATCAGCATCTCAGCGAATCATGGACTACACCTGGTATGCCCATCCGCAGGAATATGAAAGTTCATTGCCATCTCAAGTAAGGCCAACAGAAGCTATAAGGCAACAATCTTTGGTTTATGATGCAGAAGACAAACTACTGTCAGTACCTGTCTATTCATTCAAGTATGAAGGTGGCAAAGAAATGTTAGACATTCTTGCAGTCAAGAAACTACATCTAATACCGTTTGAAGCGATAGAGCCTCAAAAGTAGCGCTATTCGGCTCTAGCCAATTAGACCTGTAACTATTTGGATGACTCTAGTGTGCCTTTTTCGTAGGCAGCACTGGCTTCATTTACTAGTTCGCTAGGCACAACTACTTCATACTTACCTGCAACTATTTGTGAAGCACTAGCGAATCCTCTTTTGCCTTTGGCCAAACTGAAGCGGATGACTTGAAAGAGCATTCCAACTCCAGCTCCAACTAACAAAGCTGAACCAATGCTAAATAGTGGCTCGGGATTTTCTGTTGCTGGAGTGCTGCTGTATGCAAACAAAATAAAAATCAGCAAGCCAAGCCAGACACCTGCTGCTGCGCCACTGGCTGCTACCCTGCCGTAACTAATTCGTGCTCTAACTCTTTCAACAGAAGTGAGGTTTGTTCCAACTATGGCAATAGAGGTAGCAGGGAAATCACCCAAAATGATGCGTTCAACATAGGCAACCGCATCTTTATAGTCATTGAACTCTGAAACAGCTGAGCCGTTTGGAATTGAACCCTGTAATCCCCGTAAGTTTTTCTTTGCCATTTGACTAGTCTGCCAGAGTCTAGCCGTCTGCTCTATGGTTAACGAGTGAGTGCTGCAAGAGTCTTTATGGTCCGAATAGTGGGCTTGGTTGATGCACTTGCTGCACCAAAACCTATTTACTCATTGAAAGTAAGACAATAATGAGCAATCTCGAGAGTCGAATCTCTAGCGCACTGAGCCAGGTAATTGATCCTGAGCTTAGAAAGCCGATCACCGAATTAGACATGGTTGGCGCAGTTTCTGGCTCTGAAGATAACTTCAGCGTCGAAATCAAACTAACCGTTAGCCATTGCCCTCAGGCTGTGCAAATTGAGAGCCAAGTAAGGGATGCTCTGACCAAAGAATTCCCTCAGTCAAAACTTGAAGTAATCATGGGGGTAATGACCAAAGAGGAACTTGATTCTCTGAAGGAAAGACTTCGCGGTGGCCGGCCTCCTAAATCAAATCCTTTTGGTGTTGGCACTTCTACCCAAGTATTTCTAATTGGTTCAGGTAAAGGTGGAGTTGGTAAGAGCTCACTAACAGTGAACCTTGCTGTTGAACTTGCTAACCAAGGCTTTGATGTTGGAGTTCTTGACGCTGACATCTTTGGTTTCAGCATTCCAGCACAGCTTGGCACCACAGATAGACCTACTCGTCTTGATGACATGATCTTGCCTCCTATTGCGTATGGAGTGAAAGTAATCTCCATCGGCATGTTCTTACCAAGCAATGAACCAGTAGCTTGGCGAGGACCAATGCTTCACAAAGCAGTTGAGCAGTTCCTAACTGAAGTGCACTGGGGAAACCTTGACTATCTGCTTATTGACATGCCGCCAGGCACGGGAGATGTTGCTATTTCTGTAGGACAACTTCTACCTAACGCCAGAAGCATCGTTGTCACTACCCCTCAACAGGCGTCTTCTTATGTTGCTCAGAGAAGTGGCTCTTCCGGGCATAAACAAGGCCAAGAGATTTTCGGTGTCATTGAAAACATGAGCGGATTACCTATGCCTGATGGATCTGTCCTTGAGCTCTTCGGGACAGGTGGAGGCCAAGAGGTGGCCCGAGCACTATCTGAGTACTCAGGCACCGAAGTTAATCTCCTTGCAAAGGTGCCAATCAGTGTGAGTCTTCGAGAAGGCTCTGATACAGGTATACCGCTGGTTGCTTCCAATAGAACCGACCCAGCAGCCCTTGAGCTGATAAAGATTGCGAAGTTGCTGGGGGAAGCCAAGTTGCCACCTAGTAACCGCACATTGAAAGTAGACATCGCCTAAACTTCGGTTATGAGCGTTATTCCTATCAAAGACCTTATTTCCCACCTTGGCGCTACTTCGACGACTGTCGGAGTGATTAACCCAAACACCGGCCAAGTGTTCTATGAACTGCCTCAACACAATGCTGAACAGGTAGCCTCTGCTGTTAGTGCAGCTAGATTTGCTCAGAAGGCTTGGGGTAAAGCAGATCCAAAGGTTAGAGCTAAGTTCTTATACAGACTTCACGATCTACTCCTTGATGACCAAGAAGAACTTCTAGACATCGTTCAACTTGAAACAGGAAAAGTTAGAGCTCACGCTTTCGAAGAAATTGCCGGAGGCCTAGGAGCTGCTCGTTACTTCGCAAAGATTGGCCCTAAAGCTCTAAAGCCAAAGAAAACCAGAGCTGGTGTTCCAATCATCACCAAGACTTGGGTTAACCATATTCCTGTTGGTGTTGTTGGAGTCATTACTCCTTGGAACTACCCGCTAGCTCTCTGCATGCTAGAAGTCTTACCTGCACTTATGGCAGGTAACGCTGTTGTTCAGAAGTCAGATAACCAAACAACATTGACTTGCCTAAAGGCAAGACAGATGGCAATCAAAGCTGGATTAGATCCAGCCCTATGGACTGTTGTTGCAGGCGATGGAGCAACTGTTGGTAACGCCCTTACCGATAACGCTGACTACATTGCATTCACCGGTAGCGCTGCAACAGGAAAACACGTTGGAGCAAGAGCTGCCGCAAGATTGATTCCGTTCAGCCTTGAACTTGGCGGCAAGAACCCATTGATCGTTCTTCCTTCAGCAGATCTAGGTGAAGCAGCAGAAGCATTGATTGGTGGTGCTTTTGGTAGCGCAGGTCAACTCTGTGTATCAATTGAACGTGCCTACGTTCCAAATAACCTAAAAGAACAGTTCCAAGAGATCCTGGCTAAAAAGGTAAATGAACTAAAGCTTGGCAGTAGCAGAGACTTTAGCCTAGACATCGGAACTCTAACTGGAGCAAATCAACTAGCTCGAGTATCAGGCTTTGTTGATGATGCTGTTCGTAAGGGAGCCAAAGTATTAGCAGGAGCAAAAGCTCTTCCTGAACTAGGCCCTTACTACTACGCACCAACTATCGTGACCGATGTTGACTCTTCGATGAACATGTTTGCTAACGAAGTGTTTGGTCCTGTGGTGGCGATCTATGGTTACGACACCATCGATGAAGCCGTTGAGCTAGCTAACAACACAACCGAAGGCTTGAACGCATCTGTTATTGGAAATGCTCGTGAAGCCAAGAAAGTTGCTGAACGAATCATGGCTGGAACAGTGAACATCAATGAAGGATTCAGAGCTACCTTCGCTAGCCTCGATACTCCAATGGGTGGAATGAAGAATTCTGGTCTTGGTAGAAGAAACGGTGTTGATGGTCTTTTGAAATACACTGAGGCACAAGCAATCGGTGTTCACAAGGGGCTTCTGAGATTCCCAAGCCGTGGCCACCAATACAACAAAATGGCACCGCTACTAAACGTGCTTTCAAAGATTATGAGAAGACTCTAGGTCGCTTCGTTATCAAAAGGTGGAGCTTCACCAAGATTTAGCCTGGTTTGGCTTTTCGTCTTTACTTGATTCAAATCTGCATGTTTAACAACCGGAGAATCATCTAAGAGTGCTTCACGGATTATTCTTCTAGGGTCATACTGTCTTGGATCTAGTTTCTTCCAGTCCAGATCCTCAAAGCCTTCGCCTAACTCATCTTTCATCTGTGCTTGAGCGGAGTTAGCCATAGTTCTCATTTTCTTAACGAACTGAGCAAAAGATTTGGCGTAGCGAGGCAAGCGCTCTGGCCCCAAGATAAATAGGGCAAGCACCAGCAAGATCAATATCTTTTCGCTACTTAGTCCAAACACCCTTTAAGGTTACTTGCTCGCCTACCTTCTATAAAGCCAAACCATAGATATGCTCGAACTAGCCCATGATTGACAAGATATCCAGCTGGAAATACACCGAAGAGTTCCACCAGGAACCCGAGGTAATCGCTCGCGCTCGGGCCAGAGCAGAAGAGATGGGCATCGAATCAATTACTCCATCTGTTGGCTCAGCTTTAGCCCTCTTGGTTTCCAGCATGAATGCCAAAGCTTTAGTTGAGGTCGGCACCGGAGCAGGAGTATCAGGACTTTGGCTGCAGCTAGCCAGCAGCACTTCAGTGCTTGCCAGCATCGATACTGAAATGCAGCATCAGGATTTAGCCAAGATAGCTTTCGAACAAGCAGGTATTCCGAATTCAAGACTGCGAATGATTAATGGCAAATCAGGTGAGGTCTTAGTGAACCTTGCCGATGAAGCCTACGACCTAGTTTTGCTTGACGGCGATGTTGAGTCTTTGCTGTCCCAAGTCAAAGAGTCCTATCGTCTATTAAGAGTCGGTGGTGTTCTAGCAATTCCTCACGCTCTATGGAGAGATCGAGTCCCAGACCAAGTGCTTAGAGATGACAACACTGAGGAATACCGAACAGTATTAGATTTCATAAACTTACAGGGGCTATTCACACCAGCTCTTAGCACTATTGGCGATGGACTACTCCTCGCTGCTAAGAAGTAGTTAAAGAAAAAACCACCTGATTGCTCAGGTGGTTAGATCTATAAATCTTTTAGCGCTTTTTGATACCCGCAAGTACCTTCTTCAGCTGATCAACTTCGTCATCGTTTACTGAGATAACTAGTCGCCCGCCACCTTCAAGTGGAATACGCAAAACTATCAATCCGCGAGCTTCGCGCTCGGCTTCCATTGGACCGTCACCGGTACGTGGCTTCATTGCTGCCATTAGAGACTCCTAGATACTTGGAACTTCTATTAAACCACGGTTTTAGGGCTAATTTGGGGCCTGTTGGAAACCAGAGGTATCCATTTGATTACTTTTTAGGCTGAAAGCCAATCTGATAGGGCTTTTTCACAAGCATAGATCTGGTCAATCTCAACACCTTCATCGTCAGCATGGGCCTTGTTTGGGTCACCTGGACCAAAATTCACGGCAGGTATGCCAAGGGCACTGAACCTAGCAACATCGGTCCAGCCATATTTTGGGAACGGTGTTGTTCCAGTAGCAGCCACAAAAGCAGCTGCTTCAGGTAGGTCTAAACCAGGTCTTGCCCCATCAGCAAAGTCAGTTACCTCAAGATCAAAGCCGACAAACAGCTCTCTTAGATGAGCTTCAGCGTCTTTACTGCTCTTACTAGGAGCAAACCTATAGTTGACGGTAATCAAAGCCTCATCAGGAATAACGTTGGCTGCAATACCTGAGTTCATCAGAACTGCATTCAAACTCTCACGATAAACAAGACCATCAACTTCAATCTCTTGAGGGACATAATTGGCCAAGATTGCCAAAGGCACTGCTGCCTTGTGCAGAGCATTCTCGCCCATCCAAGGTCTAGCAGAGTGAGCCTTCACTCCAGATAACTTAAGGACCGCTCTAAGGGTTCCATTACAACCACCCTCAACCCGGGCATTGCTCGGTTCACAAAGAACAGCAAAGCTGCTCTCTAGTAACTCAGGTCGGTTACGAGCAATACGCCCCAAACCATTCAGCGCTGAATCAACTTCTTCGTGGTCATAGAACACCCAGGTCACATCAACATTAGGAGAAACAAGTGCAGCTGCGAGCTTTAGTTGAACAGCAACTCCAGCCTTCATATCCACTGTTCCTCTGCCCCAGAGCACATGAGATCTTTCAAGATTGATGAATTTGGTAGGTAAGTTATCGGCAACTGGCACAGTATCGATGTGTCCTGCGATAACTACTCGCTTGTCTCTACCTAGATTGGTTCTAGCAATAATCGCATCGGCATCACGGATTACCTCTAGATGGCCATACTGCTTCAGGGCTGATTCAATGGCATCAGCCAATTCCTTCTCATTACCTGAGACTGATTCAATGTCACAGATGACTTGGGTCAGCTCAACGACATCACTTTTTAGATCAAGATTTACACTCACCTTACGAGCCTACTTGTAACCTTGTAGGGATGAATAATTTAGACGCACCTACAAAAGCCTGGGGCATGGGTTTAGCTACCATTGCAGCCGATGGCACCATCTTGGATAGCTACTACCCAAGGCCTCAATTAGGACCAGCTCCAACTGGCGATGAGGTTTACCTCATGGACAAAAACTTTGATGCCCTTATCGGCAAAGACCCTAGACGTAACGTAGAAGTAAAGGCAGTCAGAACAGAGATTGACCTAAACGATCCAGTTTCATCAACCCCAGATGCATACCTAAGACTTCACTTGCTCTCTCACCTGTTGGTCAAGCCAAACACCATCAACCTAGAGAACCTCTACCCGAACCTGCCAATCGTTGCTTTCTCATCAATTGGCCCTATTTCAGTTTTAGATTATGAAAAACTACTGCCAAATCTTTCTAGAAGTGGAATCACAGTTCACTCGGTAGACAAATTCCCAAGACTAGTTGACTATGTAGTTCCTAAAGGTGTCCGCATTGCAGATACCAACCGAGTAAGACTTGGTGCTTACCTATCTTCAGGAACAACAATCATGCACGAAGGCTTTGTGAACTTCAACGCTGGAACATTAGGGGTTGCCATGGTTGAAGGACGTATCTCGCAGGGTGTTGTTGTTGGCAACGGATCTGATATCGGTGGTGGAGCTTCAATCATGGGCACACTATCCGGTGGCGGAAGAGAACGTGTTCAGATTGGTGAACGAGCGCTGCTTGGAGCTAACGCAGGTATTGGTATCTCTATAGGCGATGACTCTGTAGTTGAAGCAGGTCTATACGTAACTGCAGGAACCAAGGTAACCATCATTGATGGTGGAGAAGAGAGAACAGTAAAAGCCCTTGAACTAAGCTCTCTACCTAACCTTTTGTTTAGAAGAAACTCTCTCAATGGAAGAGTTGAAGTATTACCAAGAACGGGTCAAGGAATCACCCTCAACTCTGTATTACACGGCTAATGCTTTAGCCGCGAATAGAGTCCCAGCCATTTGCTTGGAGTTCTAAATCATCAAGCAAAACAAGATGATCTGACTGTGGCAACACTCGACCTATTGGCTTGAACTCTTTGGGAATCTCAACACCTTCAGGGAAGGTAGCAAGCAGAGCGTGATCTTCTCCCCCGAATAGAACCCAGTTCTCTGGCGTTACTTCTAATCTCAAAGCTGCTAATTCAAGTACAGCTTCAAAACCAAGTAGCGCTGATTTATCAATCTGAATAGTGACACCCGATGCTTTAGCAATTCTTGAAGCATCTTTCGCTAAACCATCAGAAACATCAAGCATCGCCGTTGCTTCTGCTTTGTTTGCTAAAACTCCAGCAGGAATAGGTGGCATCGGTCTTAGCTGGATGGAAACTAAATCATCAAAGGCATGCTTAGCATCTGCCTTGTCTGACTGCAGAAGTTCTAATCCAGCAGCTGCCTTACCTAAAGTTCCAGCGACCGCCAAGATATCTCCCGACTTTGCTCCACTTCTAAGTACTGGCTCTAAACCTTCAAGATCACCGTGAGCAGTTACAGAAATAAACACTTGATTAGCGTGAGCTAGATCTCCACCAACTACTGATGCACCAGGGGCTAGTTGAGTGAGCCCTGCGTTTAGTCCATCAGCAAAATCTTCAAGCCAAGAGATTTGAGTGTCTCCTGGTAGAGCAATTGCAACTACTAGTGATGTTGGTTTTGCTCCCATAGCTGCAACATCGGCAACATTAGAAGCAATCGCCTTGAAGCCAAGGTCAAAACCTGATGACCACTCCAGCTTGAAATCATGACCTTCAATCATGGTGTCTGTGGTGACCACAAATCTGCCGTCAGCACTAGAAACAACAGCAGCGTCATCCCCTGGTCCAACGATTGCGTATTCACCTTGGATGAGCTTTCCGATGGTGCGACGAAGCGACTCGCTCTCGCCCAGATTTGCCAAGGTGTTATTTTGCTCCACATTTCAAAGGTAGCCTGTTATTGATGAAGATTTTGCGAATATTGGCATTAGCGATGCCGCTTGTATTAACCGGCTGCTCCGCTACCGTAGTGCTACCGCCAGCCCCTCTAGCCAACGACCCAGGTTGCGCTGAGGTTATCGTCAGACTCCCTGCAGATACCGATGGTCAAGCTAAGAGAACCACAAACTCACAATCAACTGCTGCCTGGGGTTCCCCTGTAGCCATTACCTTGACCTGTGGGCTTGAACCTGTAATGGTCAGTGCTCTGCCTTGTATTACTGCTGGAGATGTTGACTGGATAGTAGATGATTCAGATCAACCTAATTACACATTCATTAGCTTTGGCAGAACTCCAGCAACAGCTATAACCATTGATTCAACTAGGTCTTCAGGAGCAAATGTTCTAGATGATCTAGGGCAGGCAGTTCAGTTCACCAAGTCAACCAAGAATTGTTTTGACTAGTTTCTCTCAAAAGCTAACTGAATAAGATCATCGATAAGTTCAGGGTAAGAAACCCCTGATGCTTGCCAACACTTTGGATACATAGAAATAGGTGTGAAGCCTGGCATGAGGTTAAGTTCGTTTACAACGAAGCCCTCTTTAGTTAAGAAGAAGTCTGCTCTTGCTAAACCGAAGCAACCGAGAGCTTTAAAAGCTCTTCTGGCTAAAGCCTGTAGTTCAAATAGTTCATCTGCAGAAAGATCTGTAGGACAGATCAGCTCAGCAGCATCATTACGATACTTGGCATCGAAGTCATAGAACTCACCCGAGCGAACAACAATCTCTCCAGCTACAGAAACTCTAGGAGCCCCGCCACCTAACTTAGAGAGCACCGCACACTCAATCTCACGGCCCACTAAACCTTTTTCAACAGTTACCTTGCTGTCTTGAGCAAAAGCAACCTCAAGGGCTTGAGCAAAGTCATTCATGTCTTTGACTTTAGAAACACCAATAGATGAACCGGCACGAGCTGGCTTCACAAACAAAGGTAGCCCACCTAAGTTTCTTACCTTCTCTAGAGCAGATTCAGGATCAGCTAGCCAGCCCTCTTCAGTGATAACAACGTGAGGTGTTACAGGAAGACCAGCTGCAATAAAAAGTGCCTTAGAGAATTCCTTGTCCATTCCAGCAGCACTAGCAAAGACACCATTACCAACATAAGGAAGATTGTGTAATTCTAGAAAGCCCTGCATGGTGCCATCTTCACCGTTAGGGCCATGAAGAACCGGGAAGACAACATCTAAGTTGCCCATGGAACTCAAAGAGCCATTTGAATCCTGAACCTTTAGTTCCTTAGATCCTCCGGTAGGCCAGATAACAGTCTTACCTTCAAACTCAACAACAGGTAGTTCGCCCTCTGTAAGAGTCCATTTGGTTGAATCATCAACTGCAGGAACAAAGATGCCTTCGCGAGTAATACCAACTGGGATAACTTCATACTTGTCTCTATCGATAGCTGAAAGCACTCCACCTGCAGTTGCGCAAGAGATTGAGTGCTCACTAGAAGCACCACCAAAAAGGATTACAACTCTTTGTTTAGACATTACTCAGCCTCAGGAGCGTCGTTACCACGAGTAAGAGAAGGGCCAATGTCCTTAGGGCTCATCTTGCCTTCAATAACTAACTGAACTTGCTCAACGATAGGCATCTTCACTTCTTTTAACGCTGCTAGTCGAAGAATAGGTGCAACTGAGGTTAAACCTTCAGCAGTCTGAGATAAACGCTTGAGAACTTCTCGCTTTGAATAACCCTTACCAAGCATCTCTCCTGCTTTGTGGTTACGAGATAAAGGAGATTCTGAAGTAGCAATTAGGTCGCCAAGGCCAGCAAGCCCTACCATGGTCTTCTTCTTAGCACCGTGAGCAACAGCAAATCTAGAGATCTCTGCAAGACCTCTAGTCATAATCGAAGCCTTGGTGTTTTGACCATAGCCAACACCGTTGACGATTCCAATCGCAACCGCGATTAGGTTCTTTAGAATTCCACCGAACTCTGTTCCGATGACATCTTTGTTGGTGAAGGTTGTGAAGTAAGAGTTGGTAGCGGCAGCTGCAACCTTGGCTGCATTCTGCTTTGATGTGCAGGCAGCAACACAGGCGGCAGGCTGCTCACTAGCAATCTCAAGAGACAGGTTAGGTCCTGAGACAACGCAGATTAGATCTTTATCTATCTTGAGAACATCTTCAATGACTTCACTCATACGAAGTGATGAGCCTTGCTCAACACCTTTCATAAGAGAAACAACGATTGCGCCTTGTTCAATGAAG
>Ga0207909_1000044_pt1 | contig 49011 bp, 58 predicted proteins | sample LakMenEpi05May10_FD_150672 | JGI IMG/M metagenome (GOLD analysis project Ga0207909, IMG submission 150672) | Freshwater microbial communities from Lake Mendota, WI - 05MAY2010 deep hole epilimnion (SPAdes) | ecosystem: Environmental > Aquatic > Freshwater > Lake > Epilimnion/Euphotic zone ...
GGGACAAGCTCACCAAGTGTTAAATTTCAAACGGTTCAAACTATTGCTGATTGGACAGGAGATTTTAAAAATTACACAGCAGGGGCTTATGGATTAAGAGTAGATTTATCAGGTTCGTCTGGCAGTCAAGCTGCCTTGCAGGTGTACACTGCGATTGGTAATGGAATGATAGTTAGAAACGATGGTCTCGTTGGTATTGGTACTTTTTCCCTTGATCCATCAACACTATTAACGGTTGCAGGTGCAATTTCCGCTACTGGTACCATCACCGGTGGCAACGTATTAACAGGTGGATTGATCAGTGCAACCGGTGCCATTACTGGTGCCGCAATTACTGGTAGCAGTTTGACTGTGTCAACAGGCAACATCACTGTTGGTAATATTGTCAACGCCAACGGTAATGGGGTAGGTAATATTGGATCAGCAACAACATACTTCAACACTGTTTTTGCCAAGGCCACCTCAGCACAGTATGCTGACTTGGCAGAAAACTATGAAGCCGATGCTGACTATGCTCCCGGCACAGTGGTAGTATTTGGCGGTGACAAAGAAATCACCATCAGCAATAAAAATCACAACACCGCAGTGGCAGGAATTATATCAACTAACCCAAGTTATTTAATGAATGCTGGACAGTCAGGAGAATGGATATTGCCTGTAGCATTGACTGGTCGTGTTCCTTGCCTGGTTCAAGGACCTGTAACCAAAGGCACTGTGTTGGTAACAGGAGACACTCCTGGAACAGCCATGGCCATAAAAACATCAAAATTCAAACCTGGATGTGTGGTTGGAAAATCATTGGAAAACATCAAATCTAATGAAGTTGTGACCATTGAAGTTGCAGTAGGACGATTATGATACAAGAACGATATAGAGCAGACTACGAAGGTGAATTTGTAATCACCGAAAGCCGATGGAGCGGTGGCAAAAAAACACAAAACAGAGAATGGGTAGCCAATCCGATTGACAACCAGCACATCAGTGGCCGCGCTGCCTGCATTGGTAGCAATGTAGATCGTAACTTATTTGATTATTCAAGACTACAACGTCATAAAGGTGGCTTGTTAAGTTCAAAAAAGTTACAGACATACGGCACAGGTACAATTGCTAAAGAGATGCGATTGAACTTTGCAGTGGAAATTGATAAAATCATCATCGACGAACTGGTTGAATCTGGGTATGTAAATGACAATATTGTGTACGGTAGCACTCGAACCTGTTTAATGCATCCGGGAGAATTTTATCTAATTCCCTACAACACACTCATAGCACTAGAAGCTCTGGTGTTATGGATGGCAGCATTTGACGGGCATAAAGAAATTTATGCACTGGGTTACACCAACGACACAGTTGGAACTGTGAGTGAATGGTTGGCACATGTAAACGGAGTAATAACAGCGTATCCGTCAACTAAGTTTACATTCATTGGTGAAGAGTCCAATATTCCCAAAGCATGGCGTATGAATGCCAATGTTGCTTGCTTGAACTATCGTCCATTTATAAGTCACTGCGATATCTGAATACTGTGTTCCACAGTGGCCATTTTGTCACGAACAGCATCAAAATTCACAGTTGACCACAGGCCAGGATGCATGGGTCTAGGCCATGTTCCGGATGTGATCCAGGCCCAGCCAATGTGTTCATCGTTCAACACAGGTGTAAATTCTTTAGCAACGCTACAGAAAAATGTGTGATAGGCAAATCCACCATCAGCACTGGTGAACTTTTCAATAGGAACCAGTCGCAAATACTCGGGCATGTGCCCCAGTTCTTCGGTACACTCGCGTGTCATTGCTTCGATTAGTGTTTCATTGGCTTCAAATTTGCCGCCAGGCAACCCCCACGAGTCTGGGTGACGTGAGTCGTTGCGCAACAGATACAAATATCGTTGTGTGCTCACACTGTAGAACCAAACGCCCACAGCATTTACAGTACTATTCTCCATTGGCCTCCTGGATATAATCCTTGATAGCTCTTGACCCATGTTGTGCCTGTCCATTTGTATTGAATTCCAGTTGTTATATTAGTTACGTATTGTAGGTTGTCAGGACTAGAATTATTTTCAAAAACCACTTGCCAACGACCATCTAGGTATTCAATGATGTCGTTCTTTCGAGCAATCAGCGGTTGTCCTAGCGTGCCTTGCCAAGCCACAGCGTAGCCATTGTCACTGCCAGTGTCTTCAGTTAACAAATACCGTTGTCCTTCGACCGGCACAGGTAATCCTTCGTTTGGTCCACTGCGCAGTGGATCAATCACTGAACGTACAGGCGACAAGGTATTTTGTGGAACAGTGTCTTCATCTATAGTATACAGCATAAATCGATCATCGGATGGGTCATAAGCAATGGTTCCGGCAACTTCAGTGCCGTCAGGTTGCTCTAAAAAGATCTGACTGATGCCAGGCCGTAGCACTCCGTAGACCCCAACCAATGCTGTCCATAACAAATTGCTGGGTGGCGAATCTGGTGGTGTCAAACTGGCATTAGATTCATCAACTACAGCACTGGGACGCAGAGCCTGCAACTTGTTGCCAATCAACAAGGTTTGATAATCCCAAGGAGTGATCACTATACGTGTGCCCAACAGTAAGTCGTTGTCGAGCACTGCATTTGACGCATCACCTTGGGCATTATATATGTTGGCAATGATACGCTCGACCACACCCAGTTTCTTGACCTTGGCTGGACTACTGATCCAAATTGGCAGGGTAAATGTCATTGTACAAATGTCAATGGGATCTTCTGTGCCAACCGGAACTGACCGGCTGGTCCACTGTGTTGATTCCAGTTCAACAATGCTCAAACTGGTCCAATCAAGATAGTTGTCTGTGCTTTGAATTTCCAATGCCGGGTTAAACAACACCACAATCTGTTCCAACAACTGCATCTTTTGATTGGTATTGCTGGTCCATATGTCCAGCTTGAGTGTGAGTTTGTATGGAACAGGCATCAAGCGTTCAATGGTAAACGCATTGCCCTGTGTGGTTTCGTAGGTGTCAGTGACATCATCGTAGGTGCGTTGACGCACAGCAATGTTGCTGACATAGTATGGCTCTTGCATTCTGGGACGATCGTAGTCAAATCCAGAAATGTAAAAACTCATCATGGGCACAGATGTCATGAAACTGGCAGAGTTGTTCTGCATGATGGTTTGTACTTGTCTGCTAGAATCACCGTAGCGTATGGGCACACGTACCAGCGTGTGTGCTGTTCCTTCTTCGTTGCGTCCGTATTCAATTTGAAAGTTTGAAAAGATTCTTGTGAACTGTAGCAAAAAGCGACGGATTTGTTCGTCATAGAAAAAATATGGATTTTCTGCTGAATTTTGTGTTGTCATTGTTGTTTAACCACCATTGTCTGCATTGGGTTTGAGTAGGTCACTGAGACTCTGACGACTTGGAATAGCACCACGGTCAGTGGTCTGTACTGTGTTTCTATTGTTGACAAAACTGGCTCGTTGTGACGCTGCCGGACCTTCGGACTCAAACACTGGTTTGATACGAACACTGTCTTCAATCTTGACCCATGATGCGCCATTGTAACGGAACAGGCGATTTGGAAAGTAATCCAATCGCAAGGCATAATCGCCAACTGCTGGCGATGCTGGAAAACTAACACCCGGAGTCACAGGCAATCCGTTTGGCGCAATGCCATCGCCAGTCAAGTAGCCAATTGTGTAGCCATCTGAACGTGGTGTAGTACCTTCACCACCTTGAGTACCATCCACTGTGGGTGGCGTTTCGTCTGCTGTTAGGCCTGATTGTGCAGGTTGTCCATCTTCTGCTGTGGGAAGAATATAAAACTTTACTGTATCGTATCCAGTTAGTGGAACTTCAACATCGGCTTGTACCAAAATTGCATCGTTCAGTTCTAGGTCTTTTGTGCGAGTAGAAGTTTTTCCTGCAATGGTATCTGGAGTCTTTTCGGTCCAGTAGGCAGTATTGGTTATGTCTGTGCCAGGCGGAACATTGGTGTTGGCAGTGTAGTACTTGTCGCCATTGTTCACAACAGTGCCGGCAGGATAATAGTTGCCGGGATCCCAGATGTTGTTGGGTTCAAATGCCTGTTTGGTAATGCTGTTGTATTCTTGAGCATTGACCATTGGAGTGGCCTTCACACGCCATAAGTGCGGCAGCCAAGTTTGACTAAAACCTTCTGAAGCAAAGGCCGCATCCTGGATCACATACCAGCGAGGCAATGCTTTGGCCAAACTTTTGTCTAAGGGATGATAATCTTTTAGGTTGGGAATTTCTATCACGTCACCTGACATGAGTTTACGCCCAATGGTGTCAATCATGTCGTTGTAGGAAAAAGTGATGAATAAAGTGTCGTTGTTCAAAAACAAGCCAAATTGTGTAAGATCAAAGTCAATGTCTGCCACACGATACACACCGCGTTGTACATACACATCTGGATCATATTGACGATCACGATTTTCTAACAACAATAAATCCTCAATAAACAAGGGATTTGAAGTTTCGTAAACAGGAAGCGTGGCATCTGCATCACCGGGGTCGCCAGTTGCTGGGCCGAGATATTTGTGGATGAAAATATCCAAACCGCCAATAGTGAACATTTCTGAAATAGTTCGATCTAAAAATCGATAGTCGGCCGTCCTGTTTGGCCTATACATGGAAAGTTTTGGCATAGTCTACTATTTAGTAAGATTTGTTGCCTTGCATTTATCCCCATGCCACCGGTTATACATGCCTATTGAATATACATTATTACAATGCTCACAAGTTTTTTTGATCTGTGAAGGATGCCTACCTGCCTGTAATGCTTTAATATTTCCTTGCCGCTGTATTTCGCCACCTAATAGATGATGAGTTCCTTCTTCGACTAATCTACGCTGAGTTTTTCTTTGCATATCACCACCAAAAAAGTGATGAGTTCCGTTGCTGGCTCTAACACGTGATGGATGATTTTCTCCCAAGAAGTGATGGGTTCCGTCGGTTAGTAACTTGCGCTGTGTTTCGCTTGATTTTCTACCGTCAAACCAGTGATGAGTGCCGTCTGCTATTTTTTTGTGTACTGGATTGCTGGCTCCTAAAAAGTTATGTGTGCCATTTGCAACTCTTTTTCTACTCAGATCGCCACCTACCCACGGATGAGTACCGTTTTGAACTCTTTCTAGGTTGCTGTTAGTTGCTAGTTGAGACAGTTCCTCAGGAGATAATTTCATACGTAAACTTATTTTGTGGCAAGCACCCCAGTCTTTTTGAGAATAATGTATATCATAATGTTCTTGTATTGACACTGCTACTAAGTTTGTAGGATCATTATTCTCATGATTACCATCAATATGATGTATGTCATAACTACGCCCATTGGTATCAATTGGGATCGTCCCGTGATTGGTGATATATATTTTTCTATAATCCTTACGCATATTATTATTTATCATTATTTATGGTACCGGTTGACCATTAAATCCCAAACTGCTATAATTAGGTATTATGAAAATTGTTAAATTAAATGGTAGACACAAACAGTTCCGTGAGCACGGGCATGTAGTAGCTATGCGTTTTGACTCTGTCGTTGCCCCAAATAGGAATAGGTATGAGTTAGCCTGCCAGAAACGCTGGCCTGGGCACGGCCAACAGGGTAACGATATCTGGTACAGTTATATAGGCACACAACCAGCTAGATTAAGAGAGCTAGACTCTCCATTCTGGATTACTTTCCGCAATGAATACGATTTGACCATGCTATTGTTGACTGTAACTTGACCAATAAAATCAAAACTGCTATAATACACACTTACCCACTCCAGGAGTATGTTATGAAAGCTGGTAACTTTTTAGCAAAGTACACAGGCCCAAAAGGCAAACCTTTTTATTCTTCCTATTACAAAGTAAAAGCTACGGAAAAATGGGTGGAGTATGCATTGGACATTGTGGACATGAGCCGTATAATAATGACAGTGGACTTTGACACTAAATGGAAACTGGTAGAGGCACTGGAAACAGCAGAACGTAAAAAAGCCTGGATGTACAAACACAAAAATTTTGACGTAGTTCGTGCCGCTAAACTTTTTGACGCTGTAAAACACTTGCCCAGAACTAAGTAAGGAATATTATGATCGCAACTAAACCCGTTAAACCGCTGAACCCACGCAGTGCAGATACCAATGCCATGGGCATGGAGCCAACTTGGAAAACCCAACCCACCGAAGGTCGTATCAGTGCTCTTAGCCATGCGTTCAGTTGGTACAATTACTTTTACGGCAAAAAAGATGCACGTGAGATGATTGTGAACTATCTGGAAACACATGGTCGTAAAAACGATGTGCGCACCCTTAAACGCATTCCAGACAGTTCAATCAGACTAACCACAGGCTGGCTGTGCCGCATGAGCCAGGTGGGCCTGGAGCTCACAGAGCACGAGCAGATCAAACTGGATAACCTGCTAAAAGATATCTTAGAATCCAAACAAGATGCTGTGGCAGAAGAAGCCGCAGTGGATGACGCAGTGCCAAAAATCACAATCCAGGACCGACTGCGAGAGAAGGTGTCAGAGTGTGCGGGTGAACTAGATGGGTTGTTTGACGAGTTTGTCTCAAGCGGCGCCAAGCTCACAGCAGACTACAAACCTGTGGTGCTGATGCGTTCAATGAATGTTGCTCCACAAATGGTAAACGATATTAAACAAATTTGGACACGCAAATTAGAGGAATTTGATGCGGCAGTGGCTGGTAAAGATGCGGACCTGGTGCAGGGCTACAGTTTCTTGAGCAAGGTGCAGTTACGGAATTGCGTAAAGTTCTGTGAGCTGGTAATTTCGGACTGTGGTGCCTACGTGCAGATTAAAAAGGTTGAGCGCAAGCCGCGTAAAGTTCGAGCAGTGCCGCCTGAGAAACGTGCGGCAAAGTTCAAACATATCATGGAATTTGCAGAGCTCAAGCTCAAAGGTTTACCTGCCGCAAGTTTGGTAGACAAAGCAGAAGCCTGGTTGTATGACACTAAGAAACGCAAACTGATTCATCTTGTTGCAGACAGCTATACACAGGCATTCACTGTGAAATCAAACTCCGTCATTGGGTTCAGCACAGTAGAAAGTCTGCAAAAGACTGTGCGTAAACCTGCAGATATCCTTAAAGCACTAGGAGCCGCAGGCAAGCCAGCCGCTAGAAAGATCTACAAGGATCTGACCACAACAGAAACATCGTTTAACGGACGTGGCACAGAGAACCTGATCATCCTTAAATCCTGGTAAATAACTGGAACGGAGCTCTATACCATGGCAATTGAAGAACAATCAAGCCTTAATACGCTAAAACAAAACCTTATTGAATATGTGCAGTTACAACTGGCTTCGCAGATCATTGACCTTGAACTAGATGCAGAGCATTACGAAGCCGCATACCAAAAAACAATTGGTGTGTATCGTCAACGTGCTCAGGGTGCGTATGAAGAAAGTTATACTTTTATGGAGTTGGTCAAGGATGTAAACATCTATACCTTGCCCCAAGAAACCATACAGGTTCGACAGATTTTCCGTAGAACGTTTGGCGATTCAGCAGGACCGTTTTCGTCAAACTTTGATCCGTTCTCACAAGCCAGTGTCAACGTTTATCTAATGAACTTCAACGTGGCTGGCGGCCTGGCCACGTATGACTTCTACAGCCAGTATGTTGAGCTGGCCGCACGTATGTTTGGCGGCTACATGAACTTTACCTGGAATCCAGTTACCAAGAAATTACAGATTATCCGTGACCCAAAAGGCACTGGCGAGAATGTGTTACTGTGGACATACAATTTAAAACCAGAGTTTAACTTGCTGAGTGACTTTCAAATCAGCCAATGGATACGTGACTACATGGTGGCCAACTGCAAAATGATTATCGGTGAAGCACGTGAGAAATTTGGCACCATTGCCGGTCCGCAGGGCGGCGGAACACTAAACGGTGCCGCAATGAAATCTGAAGCCACAGCGCAAATGGAAGCACTGCTAGTAGATCTCAAGAACTATGTGGATGGTTCACAGCCCCTGAGTTGGGTAATCGGCTAAACATCTGTTGCAAATCATACAGTTGTGTGTTATAATAACACATGGCAGATTTAATGATTGACTTAGAAGGTTTGGGCACCGGCCCTGACACCACAATACTAACCATTGCGGCCCAGAGTTTTGATCCATTAGGCTCCGGATACAATGAGCGCAAATACTATGCTCGTATCACACTAGAGAGCCAAGAAAATAGATCAATTCAACAAGGCACAATTGACTGGTGGGCAACTCAGCCTGCGGCAGCACGTGATGAAGCATTTCACGAACAAGACCGAATTCCGTTAGACCAAGCACTGGATGAGTTGGGCCGGCTGATTTGGCAAAGCAATCGTGTTTGGGCACAAGGTCCCACATATGACATGAACATCCTGGAACATGCTTATAAAAGTTACGGAAAACCAATTCCGTGGCAGTTTTATGCAGTCAGAGATTCAAGAACAGTATTTGCTCTATGGCCAGGACTGCCCAAACCGCCTACAAGTCATCATGCGTTAGAAGACTGCCGTAGACAAATTGAGTTGTTGCAAACCACACTCAAACATTTAAATGTAACGGAATTATCATGATCATTGGCGTATGCGGATTTATTGGATCTGGTAAAGATACTGTTGCAGACTACCTGGTGAATTTCCACGAATACAGGCGTGAAAGTTTTGCCAACAGCCTTAAAGATGCAGTGGCACAGGTGTTTGGCTGGGATCGTACCCTGCTAGAAGGCCGTACAGCGCAGGCTCGTGAATGGAGAGAACAGGTGGACTCTTGGTGGGCCAGACGTTTGAACATGCCAGAACTTACTCCGCGGTTAATGCTTCAGTTATGGGGCACAGAAGTATGCCGTTCTGGATTCCACGACGACATTTGGATTGCCAGTTTAGAAAACAAATTACGTAATAGCCAAGACAATGTTGTGATCAGCGACTGCCGTTTTCCCAACGAAATTAAATCATTGCGAGCTGCCGGTGGTATCATTGTCTGCATCGAGCGAGGTGTTCAACCGCATTGGACTGATATTGCTGCCAAAGCAAATCAGGGCGATGTCAAAGCACAAGACTGGTTAAAGAATGAAGGTATTCATGCCAGCGAAACAGCTTGGGTAGGCAGTGCCTTTGATTTTGTTTTGTACAATAACTCTGACATTGACTCACTGTACACGCAAATACAGACTGTTATAGATCAGGCACCAAATCGCCTGGCTGCCAGGGCAAGTCGGACTTTGTGATCTCAACTGTGCAGTTTAAACACACTGTTTTCAGATTGTTAACACTGGTATTGTGTAAGTTGCCGTCCACGTGATACACTGACGTTTGTGCAGAATATTTTGATTTAAAGCCACATCTATCGCACGTGGCTTTTTTCTTATAGCCAGCGGATTTCCAACGAGCCTGTGGCGGCTTTACTCGACGTTGTTTCTTGACGCAGTGGTCACAGCGTGTTCTATAGTGCGGCACACCATCGCGATAGTAGTTAATGGCACACGATCTTTGATTACAAGCAGGGCATAAAGGTCTTTGCATGGAGTATTTAGCGACAAAAACCTTTGCAAAGGGTTGAATGATCGTGTTTTTTACGCATAGGTGCTAAATATTAAAACTTAGAAAAAGGATTTAACCATGGCATTAGTATCCCCAGGCGTAGAAGTAACGATTATCGACGAAAGTCAATATATCCCTGCTGCTACCAATTCAGTACCATACATTTTAATAGCAACGGCACAGAACAAAACCAGTGCCGCTGGAGTTGGCGTTGCACCAGGAACATTGGCAGCAAATGCTAACCGTGTTTATTTAATGACCAGTCAGCGAGATTTGGCCGCTACGTTTGGCAATCCATTCTTCTACAAGACCACTGCTGGTACTCCAATCAATGGGTACGAACTAAACGAATACGGCTTGTTGGCAGCATACTCTGCACTGGGTGTAAGCAATCGTTGCTATGTTCAGCGTGTTGACATTGATTTAACAGAACTAACAGCATCATTGACACGCCCATTGGGTGCTCCAACCAACAATACCTATTGGTTTGATACTACAAACACTGAATGGGGCATCTTCCAGTGGAATATCACAACTGGTATCTTTACTGTTCAAACTCCTATTGTGATCACCAACACTACACAGTTAGAAACAGGAACTTCAGTTCCACTGCAGACAGTTGGCAGCATTGGTGATTATGCTGTTACTGCAACCAGTACATTTAATCCAGGATACTACAAGCGTGGTGGCCCAACATCCGCACAGACCAGTGCTACTGCACTGTCAGATTTGTACAATACCTGGGTATTGGTTGGTAGTGACGAATGGAAAACTGCCTGGCCAACTGTGTCAGGCACATTGGCTCCAACTACGTTGACTGCCGCACAAACTTTTTCTGTTAATGACGTAACAATCACAGTTCCTGCTGTCCCTAACAACACAGTGGATGGCATTGCTGATGCGATTAATGACGCAGCCATTACTGGAGTATATGCAGCCACAATTGGTGGCAAATTATACATGTATGCTGATTCCACTGCCACCAACGACGGCAGCACGGCCAACACTGGCATTATTTCAATAGCCAACATATCTGGCACTGCGCTGACAACATTGGGCATCACAGCAACCGAGTATTTTGCTCCTACCTATCAAGTAAGTCCAAGTTATACAGTTCCACGTTGGGGTGCGACTCAAACACAGCCAGCACCAACTGGAAGTGTATGGCAAAAAATTACTGATGTGAATCAGGGAGCTCAGTTTGTTGTTAAAAAATACAGTACAATTCTAGGTGCATTTGTTGCACAAACATGTCCAATATATCTTACTGAAAATGAAGAGTTGTATGCAACTGATCCCAGTGGCGGCGGAAAAAATATTCCAGCTGGATCTACATATGCTCATGCAAACATATTAAAAAATAACACATCAAGTTTTACAATATTTGAAAGATATGCCACTGGTGCAACAGAAATCACAGGCAACGATGCTACTCCGGGTCCGTTTGTGTCTGGTAACTCATTTAACATTACAGCCAGCCAACCAGGCACTGCTATTAATACAACTGCTATAGTTACACTAGCAGGAACCACAGTTGAAGATTTCATTGCTGGAGTTAGTGGTGCCAATATTCCATACGTCAGTGCCACAGTCAACAGTGCAGGTGCTGTTGTGTTTACACACGCAGCCGGCGGAACAATAGCATTAATTAATATAACTGGTACACCAGTCACTACCGCTGGGTTTAGCACCAGCGTTCGTGGAGTAAGAAACAACTATGCAAATGGTGTTGCTACTGGGTTAATTTTGAGCAACTGGGTTGGTACACCTACATTCACATACACAGCAAGTGATGCCGCTCCTGATCAAGACCCAGCAGATGGTCGCTTATGGTACTACAGTGCAACTGATCAAGTTGACATCATGATTCAAGACAATGGCACATGGCAAGGTTATCAGAACGTGACAAACGATATTCGTGGTTACGATCTAAGTGCAACCAATGCTACAGGGCCTATTATCAGTGCCACTGCACCAACAACACAGACAGACGAATCAGAATCGCCATTAGTTTTTGGTGATCTATGGGTGGACACAAGTGATTTAGAAAACTATCCAAGACTGTATCGCTGGCAGCCAGTGAATGGAGTTGATCAGTGGGTGGCCATTGACAACACTGACCAAACTACAGAAAATGGTGTGTTATTTGCTGATGCACGTTGGGCACCAAACGGCACTACCGATCCCATTACAGCACCGTTCCCAACTATCACTAGTTTGTTGACCAGTGATTACCTGGACCTAGATGCTCCACAGTCTACACTGTATCCACAAGGTATGTTGTTGTTCAACACACGCCGTTCAGGATTCAATGTCAAGAGTTTCCAAGTAGACTACTTCAATGCTGACACATTCCCAGATGATACACTGCCCGCAGTGACCAATGCTTGGGTAACAGCAAGTGGACTAAAAGCCAATGGTGCTCCATACATGGGCCGCCAAGCACAACGTGCCATGATTGTGGCTGCACTGAAGTCCGGCATTGATACAAACACAGATATTCGCGAAGAACAACGTCAGTTCAACTTGATGGCAACTCCCGCATATCCAGAGTTGATGCCAAACATGATTGCACTCAACAACGAGCGCAACAACACCGGCTTTGTAATTGGTGATACACCGCTACGCTTAGATCCACAAGACATCTTGCTGTGGGCCAGCAACAATAACGGCTTAGGTCTAGACACAGGAGACGGCTTGACAGTGGGCAATCAGTACATGGGGGTATTCTACCCAAGTTGCCAAACAACTGACTTGAGCGGCAGCCCAGTGGTAACAGCACCAAGTCACATGATGATTCGCACAATTATTCGCAGTGACGAAGTATCATTTCCTTGGTTTGCGCCAGCCGGCACCCGTCGTGGCGTAATTGACAATGCTGTACAACTGGGCTATGTCAATGCTACCACAGGTGAGTTTGTATCATTGGGTGTACGTCAAGGTCTGCGTGATGTCTTGTATGAAAACGCTATCAACCCAATCACATTCATTCCGGGTGTTGGTATCACCAACTTTGGTAACAAAACCACCACAAGCCTTACAACCGCTATGGATCGCATCAACGTGTCACGTTTGGTTGCATTCATCCGTGGACGCTTGGACATCATCGGCAAGCAGTTCTTGTTTGAACCAAATGATCAGATCACACGCAATCAGATTAAAAACGCAATTGACGGTCTAATGATTGACCTGGTTGCTAAACGTGGTATCTATGACTATCTAGTGGTGTGCGATGCATCAAACAACACTCCTGCACGTATAGATCGCAACGAATTGTATGTTGATATTGCCATTGAGCCAGTCAAGGCTGTTGAGTTTATCTACATTCCAGTTCGTATCAAGAACACCGGAGAAATTGCTGCCGGAGGCTAATAAAATAGGGACCCGGTCCCTATTTTTAGTCACGTATAGATAACATAAATAACAGTAACAGAGGATAAAAATTATGGCTTCAGCATCGTTAAACAAAATGACAGTACCCTTGGCAAGTGACGCTAGCCAAGGCAGTACAGGCATATTAATGCCAAAATTAAAATATCGCTTCCGAGTGATATTTGAAAATTTTGGTGTGCAAGGTGGTCCGGTTACCGAGATGACCAAACAGGTCATTGACTTTACACGCCCAACAGTGACATTTGAAAACATAGATATTCCAATCTATAACTCCACTCTTAAAATGGCTGGCAAGCACTCATGGGGCGATGTAAGTTGTAACTTGCGTGACGATGCCGGAGCCAATGTACAACAACTGGTTGGATCACAACTGCAGAAACAATTGGACTTCTTTGAAATGGCATCAGCGGCTGCAGGTGCAGATTACAAGTTCACAACCAAGTTTGAAGTACTTGACGGTGGCAATGGTGCTGTTGCTCCGACTGTGCTTGAATCATGGGAATTGTATGGCTGCTACTTGAAAGAAGTAAACTATGGTGATGCCAATTACGCAACCAGTGAAGCAATGACCATTGCACTGAGTATTACCTTTGACAATGCCAACCAGGTTGTTGGTGGTGGTGTTGGCGAAACAGGCACTATCCTTGGTACTACACTAGGCACAGTAACCGGCTTAGGTGGCACGCAAGGCGCCTAAGTAGTCTAATGAGTTTTGGACAAAACTTTCTAAAAGGTTTTATTGGCGACAACGGGTTAAGAGATTATACCCATGCCAGTAAAACCTTTCGTACAAATGGATACGAACTTGCACCACGACTCAAGTTTAACTTCCACACATTCTTCAATTTAAATTCTGGTGCAATCCCATTCTTGCAAGCCATGGTTGGCAACGGCGATGCTGCCAGCATTGGCCTGTCAGTTAAAACCATTGACTTGCCCAGTTATCAAATCTCAGTTGACACAATGAATCAGTACAATCGCAAGCGATTGGTACAAAGTAAAATTGAATATCAACCTGTTACCATAACATTCAATGATGACGGCGGCGATTTAATTCGCAATTTATGGTACAACTACTTCAGTTACTACTACAAAGATCCTGTACAACAGTATGAAGGTGTGCCAAACACCAACGGAACTTCGGGCAATCTACAAACCACGCCCACTGGCTTTGGCTACAACACACGCGACACCTACAGCAACGATAGATTTGTAAATGACTGGGGCTATGTGGGTGAAAGTTATACCGATGGAACATTTGCTCCAGAAGGTAAGCCACCTTTCTTTCGCGACATCAAAATTTACGGACTTAATCAACACAAGTTTGCTGCCTATGTACTGGTAAATCCAATGATCACAGATTGGAAACACGACACCTATGACTACAGTCAAGGCGGCGGCATTATGACACACACTGTGACAATACGATATGAAACTGTAAAATACTATTCTGGTGCTATTGGTGCTGTGCGTCCCGATACCAATGTGGTTGGGTTTGCTGATCCCAATCGTTACGATCAAATTCGCAGTTCAATCTCTCGTCCGGGCAGTCAGTCAACTGTGCTGGGACAAGGCGGATTACTGGATGCAGGCGTGGGCATCTACGAAGATTTGACTGCACTGATGTCTGGTCGTGGCAGTCTTGCCAATGTGATTGGTGGTGTACAAAAAGCACTGAATGTAAATCAAACACTGAAGAAAACACCACTCAGCAATATCATACGCAATGATGCTGCCGCTGTCAAACAAGATGTGTTGCGCAACAGTTTACCGGGCGCAATGCGCAACGCGGCAAACTCTGCCAACAGTATGTTATTTCCTAAACAACCGCCTCCTAGAACATGAACTCAGTTAATAATACCAACTACAATATAGATCTCACTGTGAGAGTGTTTGATGAATTTTACGGATATGAGCAGTTTGTTGACAGCAATGAATGGGATGCAGTGTTTAGTTACTTCAAGTCAATATATACCACTGCGTCAGCCGCTGCCAACTTTGCCACTGCACTGTTTAGAGTTGCCAATGAACAAAGCATACCTGCGTTATCATTGTTACAGCAGATGCAAACAACTGCCAACACTGCAGAACTAAACTTGACTCTGGCCTACTATCTTAACAATCAACGTAGCAACAGCACTTTGCTTGGCGTGTCACAACCGGTGCAGCCAAACTACTATGCGGCACGAAATGTCCGGGCATGAGCAAGTTTGCGCAAGGACCCTACACTGTAAAAAATCCTGCCAAATATGTGGGCAAAGGTGTGCCACGTTATAGGTCCGGGTGGGAGTTGAGTTTTATGCGATTCCTGGACAACAACGACAATGTGATGCAGTGGGCCAGTGAAAGTATACAGATCCCTTATCGCAATCCTGTTACAGGAAAACAAAGCATATATGTGCCGGACTTTTTGATCACTTACAGAACACGCCAAAACACCTTGATTGCAGAAGTGATCGAAATCAAACCTAAAAAACAAAGCATCATTGAAAGTAAAATGAACAACAGAGACCGTATGGTAGTGGCCATCAACTACGCCAAATGGGATTCTGCAACCAAGTGGTGCAATCGCAACGGCTTAAAATTCCGTGTAATCACAGAAGAAGACATGTTCCGTAACGGCGGAAAATAAGCTGTACTATACCGCAAAAGCGGTAAATATGGTATGACTAAAAAATTAGAAGACCTCTTCGACTTACCGTCTAGCACCGCCGATACAGACGAAACTGTGCCGGATATTGCCACCACACAATATGCCATAACTGAAATTGACAATGCCATTGACAAGATTGATGCTGCCTTGCCCGGTGTGCGTGATCTAGAAGCCAGTGATGGCGACATGGATGAGCTGGCACAAAAAGCCACAGAAACATTTGATGACCTAATGGACCTTGGTATGCAGGTGGACAGCCGCTATGCCAGTGAAATCTTTGCAGTGGCAGGTGCCATGCTGGGGCATGCACTCACTGCCAAAACAGCCAAGATGAACAAGAAACTCAAAATGATTCAGTTGCAGTTGCAAAAAGCCCGACTGGATCTGGACCGGGAAAAACGTGCGGGCGATAATGAAGAAGAATCTGTGGAAACTGCCGAAGGGCAAGTGCTGAGTCGCAACGATTTATTGGATCGACTTATTGGCACAAGAGACCAAAAGAATAAACAAGCATAAATATCATATAGGGATCGATTATGAAACATTTTAAAGAATACTTGTCAGAAAACGAAAGAGTATACAACTACCGCATTAAAATCGTGGGTGATACTCCCAAAGATTTAGTTCGGGCACTGGAAGAAAAACTTCGTCAATTTGACGTGGTTAAAATCACCACGCCAAAGACTTCACCAGTTCAGGCCCGGCCAGCAGACTTTCCTGCGTTCGATAACCACAGTGTGACACACATGGATGTTGAATTCCGATATCCTGCAATTGAGCCACAGATACAGCAGATTGCACAAATGATGGGCATTGATCCTAATCGTGTGCGCATGTTGACTGTGCCGTATGAAGACAGCAATGACAAGTTGACTGCAGACGTTGAAAAACAAAACAAAGATCTATTGGATTCTCCATATCCTGCACCGGATGCAGATCAGAAAGCCTTGTACAAAGACTACTCTGCTCCGTATGATCAACATGCAGTGCTGAAAAATACCTATCGCAGTGACTTCACAGTGGCCGGCGGTCGGACACCTCCAGCAGTGACCACAAACAGTTTACCCATGGGTGACAAGAGTCCAATGACCAACGTCAAACGCCCACCCAAGCCAGCCACCGGCTACAACCCTAAAGGATAATAAAATGAGTTTTTTCCACAACCTAAACAAAACACTAGACGGCATCGCCGCCCGACCCGAAGCCGCACCGTTAAACGAACGTGACATGAGTCGTGCTGCCAAAGGCTACGAAAAGTACGGCAAAGAAGGTATGCAGGCCCTGGCCAAAGCCGGACGTGAAGGCAAGTCATTGGATCCTGTTCGCAACCGGTATGACAAGTATGACAACAAAGAAGTAGACGAAGGCTTTGGTGATACAATGGCAACTGCTGGCGCTAAGTTAAAAGGCTTAAAAGCAAACATTACTAAAAATCCAGCAGACCGCCAATCAGCGATTGATGCGCACAAAGGAATAATGAATAAAGAAGTTAAAAAACAGCAAGAATTTTATGGAAGAGACCCGATGTATCCAGAAAGAGGTCAACGATATGCCAACGCACAACAAAGTGCCGCTATGCATAAAATTGATTTAGATGGTGGAATGGAAGAAGGTCTGAGCGATGTGGTTAAGAAAGTTGGCGGCATGGCTAAAAAAGCCGGCAGTGCAGTACTAAACAAAGTTGGCCACGGCAGCGATGTAGACATGATTCGTGACTTGCAACGCAAAATGGACATGCCACAAACTGGCAAGAAGCCAGAACAAAAAACAGACGAAGCGGCCAAATGGCGCGATGCCAAGTACAAAGACAAACTGTACACACAAGAACCTCCTGACTATGAAAACGATGATTACAGCATGGATGACTACTACAACGGTCCAAAACCAGATGACTATCCTGGCTCAAAAAATCTAAAAGGTGGTGGCGAATTTGATCATAATGATCCTTTACAAAAAGGACAAGGCATTGGACGCAGTGGAATTAAAAATAATATCAACCTTTCTGGTAAACGAAAAGGCATGCCAAGTAGAGACCAAATTACTAGTTTAAAAGGCAGTATCAAAGACGCACATGGTACACACGCAGAACCTAATTTGCCTGAAGCCGGTGCTCCAATGACTGCCAAGCAAAAATCATTTGCCGCACTTGCTGAACCCAAAGACAAAATTACTTTTGCCGACAAGATTGCTGGCGCCAAGAAAGAAGTTGACGAAATGTTAGGTGATGTTGCTGCCGAAGCCATGCGTAATGCACTGGGCGGCCGCCAACAAGTGGCTGACGAAGGCAATGCGTTTACCGGCAAACTCAAAGCCACTCCCAAAGGCGGCAAATTTAAAATGGGCAACCAAGAATACACAGACACCAGCAGTGTTGACGAAGATGATGATAAAAATCCGTTTACCAACTACAAAAAGCCTCGCCAAGACACACCACGCACAGGCGAAGTCACACACGGTGCCAAGCATGACACAGAGTGGACAGCAACAGGCCGTCGAGTAACACGTCGTGTTGATCCACAAGGCAACTCAGTTGGTAGTGAAACTGATGCTGAAGGCAACACCATTGACAAGCGTGGTCGTGGCCGTCCAAAGGGTCCAGCAAAAGGACCCGAACGCACCACTGCCAAAGCCTACAAGCACAAAGGCGAACGCAAAGTCAAAGAAGGCGACATGGAAGAAGGCGCTGACCAAGGACAGGCACAACAAATTTATAACGACCTTGCTGATATTCGAGCAATAGCAAAGCAAGCACAGCGTGGCGGCGAATTCCCACAAGGGTATGCCAGTCGTTTAGAATCTGTTCTGTATGCGGCAATGACATTGATTAAAAATCAACAGTCGGGCGACGCACAAGTTAGAGAAGCAGAGTCTACAGATAAAAAAGACAACCGCGCAGAACGAGCCGGCAAGCGAGTGGCCAAAGACATCGAGTATGATGAAAAGAAAAAAGATGGTATCCATGGCAAGAAGCGTGGTGCCGAAGATGATAAAGCCGAAAAAGCCGGTAAAAAAGTAGCCAAAGACATTGAGTACGATGACAAGAAAGACGAAGTCAAAGAAGACGAGCCTAAGAAATCCAATAGCAAGTTCAAGTTTGGTGGCAGTGTTTACGAAACACTGGATGCACAACTAGAAACTCTGATCACAGAAGGCATGAGTGTTACTGTGAACATGAGTCAAGATGATGAACACGGTGAAGGTCGTAAAAACATCACAGTAAATGCTGATGGTGAAGATGCTGAACGCCTGGCAGAATTGTTACAGATGGCCGGCATCAGTCAACAATCCAGTGGCGACGTGATTGACGAAAACGATCCCAACTGGCCCAGCAACACAGAAACAAGTGACAATGCACTGCAATACTCTGGTGGATTAAATGGTCCCAAGAGTACAGGTCAAACAACTATTCCTGTGCTGGCCAGTCAACTGCGTAGACAAGTTAGCATGGAAGAAAGTGCAAAAGTTGAACAGAACTTGTTGAACTTATACCGAACATTTGGAAAGTAAACTATGGCTATTCAAGTAATCAACGCCGCAGGCAACATTGTGTGGACCACAGACAAAGCATCTATTGCTGCCACCAGTACTGATGTCACATACCAAGTGTTTGCCACAGCACTGGGCTCAGCATCTGCTGTTGGTAACTTGTATGCCAACGTGGTTTCTGTGCCATCAGGCACTGTACAAGAAATTTATGTTGGCGCAGGCAATCGTCTTATACTTGCTGGTGCCAATGTAACTGCTACAGCCCTGGGCACAGCAACATCTGCACAGTCAAGTGTTTACAACGCCGCAGGCGCATAAACATGAGAGCTCATGAGTTTCTCATTGAGAAACAAACCGGCAAGATTGGTCAACGAAGAAGTCGAGCCACTGTTGGACTCAACAAGTTTAGAGACGTAGATCTAGCCGATAGAGTGTATGAACTCAATCGAGTCATGATGGCTGCCGCGTGTACGGATGGCACGTTTGTTCCAAAAATAGATCATGAATCCTGGGCAGGACGCTACAATGTGGCCATGCCCTACACTGATGTTGAACAAGACATGATAGAAAAAGCATTCCAAGCTGTGGGGTCAGAACACCAAGACCTTAATCACGGAGACCTGCGCAGTCAAGAGTTAACGTCAACCAACAAACAAAGTCCTGTGCAAGGATTCAAGGGGTATCCACGATGAGAGCCCGCGAATTTATCGCAGAGCAACGTGAACTTCCGCCGGAAACCAAAGAACCTTTGCGTTACACCTACACTTTGCCCGGTCTAAGTTCTTCGGACCCGTACAAAACATATCGAGTAGGCGTGGCTCTTGCACGAGCACGTAGTGACTCCATAAAAGATAATCTAAATCCATTCATGCCCGAGTGGTCAGCTGAAACAACATTTGGTGAACATGCAGTTGTGGCCGGTATGAACGCCGGCATAGCACAAGTTATTGATCAAGCATTGGCAATGACCAACACGCTAGGCGGCAAAAAACTAATATCTACACCCAAGAGCGACGAGCCTGCGTTTGTAGTGACACAAAGCCCGGTAAAAGCATTCAAAGGATATCCACGATAAATGGCCAATCCACCACCACCATACGATGACATTACTGGCATTAGCCGTGCTGTAATGAAAGACAACGCACAAGTAACAATAGAAAACTACAACGGCAATGCCAGACCCGGCGAACTGGTGGTTGATCAAAGCACTGACCAAGTGTTTATTGGCAACAGCTCAGGTGCGCTAACACAAATTGCTGCCGGAATTACCGACGGTGGCAGTGCAGGACTTCCTGCAGGATTTTTGCAATTGGCCTACAATCCCACCACTGGCGAAATTGTGTATTACACCTAATCGATATCTATATGAAACAACTACTCCTACTCTTACTTGTTGTGCCTTGTCTAGTACTAGCACAGCCCAAACAAAAGCCCGGCGTTGTATATGACGCTGTGATCACTAGAGTGATTGACGGCGATACTGTGGGCATTGCTGCCACTTGGTTACCAGCACCACTGAAACCAGAACTCAGTGTTCGTGTGTACGGTGTGGACACTCCTGAAAAAGGCTTCAGAGCACAATGCCCCAGTGAAGCACAAAGAGGCGAAGCAGCCTCGGCATTTACCAAACAACTGATTGCCAACAGTCAAAAACGACAGATTGTGCTGATGGACTGGGACAAGTACGGTGGCCGTGTGCTGGGTGATGTCATACTCAACGGTGTTAGTCTACGTCAACAGCTAATTGCCAATGGATTTGCACGTGAATATTACGGTGAGGCCAAAACAAGTTGGTGCCAATGATCCGCCTGTAAATACAGGATGACGAATTTCTACTGTGCCGCACCCTGGCGTGGCCTACATATAAACCCACGTGGCGATGTTAAAACCTGTTGTGCAGGTGATCCCAACATGCTGGGTAACCTAAACACCAACAACATCATTGAAATCCTCAACGGAGATCTGCTACAGGAAATACGCAGTACTATTGCACAAGGTAAGCCACACAAATACTGTTCCAACTGTGTGCAAGCAGAACGCCTTGGTGGCCGGTCTGAACGTGATTGGCACAACAGCGTAAATCCCAACTTTGATTATGCCACCGCAGGCTCACAATATCACTATCCTGTTATTATAGACATACGCTGGAACACCACCTGCAATCTAAGTTGTAACTACTGCATGGAATATTGCAGTTCTAAGTGGGCCAGCCTTAAAGGCATTCCTTTTAAATCGGGATCGCGTCCTTACTATGAACAAGTATGCGACTTCATTGAACAACATCAAGAACACATACACGAAGTGGCCTTGGTTGGTGGCGAGCCGTTGCTGTTGCCGGAAAATGAACGACTGCTTGATGTTATTCCACAGGATGCTATTGTGACACTGATCACCAACATGAGTGTAGACTTAGATAAAAACAAAATCTTTAAGAAACTAAGTCAACGGAACCGAGTTGGGTGGAGCATGAGTTTTGATAACATTGGCGATCGATTTGAATATGTGCGTCATGGTGGTGAATGGGCGTTGCTAAAACACAACTTGTCCGCAGTCAAAAAACTAATTGCTAACTCTGGACACTGGGGCGGCATCCATGCGGTATACAACATCTACAATGCCACACGCATCTGTGAACTGCGAGAATTTGCCGAAGAAGCAGGAGTAACTGTGCTGTGGCAGAACTTGTTCCAACCTGACTACCTTGATCCGTTCTTGCACGGCCCAGGTGTTGCCAAATTAGCCGCCGCAGAGATTGAACAGTTTTACGCCACAGGATTAGCAACACCTGTTGAGAGATCTTTTTTTGACAATGCATTAAACACCTATCACAGTGTGACACAAGACCAACCTGCTATTTTGCAAAAATTTAGACAACACATTGCAGAAATTGAAACACAATACCATCCTGACAAACTAGGAGAATTTGTGAAATTATGGCCGGAGTTGACCAATGTTTGAGCATGCACCTTGTCATGTACAGCAACAGCATGCCGGCAAAACACTGCTGTGGTGCAGTATTGACAGTGAACAAGAATACAATAAAAATTTAAAAAATACTCGGCAGCGAGAGTTGTTGGCTCAGAACGGCTGGATTGACCACAAGATAGAATATCGATACAATGCTCAAGGATTCAGGTCCAGAGAAATTGATCTAGCACAGCCAGGATTTGCTGTGTTTGGGTGTAGTTTTACTCAAGGACTCGGACTTCCAGTGGATGAGCTATACCATGAAAGAATTTCAAAAGATCTCTCACTTCCAGTTGATAATTTTGGTGTGTTTGGCGTATCCAATGGACTAGCATTCAGACTGGCTCACTATTGGTTGCCTATAATCAAACCAAGATTTGTAATTTTACAAACAACTTTTAGAGAACGATTTGAAATAATAAATCAACACAATGTCAGTACTGTGATGTCTCCGGCCTTTCCTCAAGTAGCTACAGTGCAGGAAGTTTTTCGCGATTGGTGGTTTACTGACGCTAACAGCATTGCTGACAAACAACGCAATGAACTGGCCATACAACAAGTGTGCCACCAGCATGGTATTCCTGTACTGGTGATTGACGTTGAAGATTTTAGAAATCCTGTGTTGGGGTTATCAAGAGATTTAACTCACCCAGGCCCTCCTAGTCATCATCGAGTACATGCGAAAATAATTGATCACTTGAGAAGTATAAAGGATATACATGGCTAAAAGTTTAGAAGGCGTATTGATCAAAGCGCCGCACCGGCGGCAAGCATTCTCGGAAGCAGAAATAACAGAGTTTATGGACTGTGCAGACTCTGTCACAGGTCCAGCATACTTCCTAGATCATTTCTTTTATATACAGCATCCTACACAAGGCAAAATGTTGTATCATCCATTTGAGTATCAAGAACGATTGATCAATGTGTATCATAATTATCGCTTCAGTATCTCTATGATGCCTCGACAAACCGGCAAGTCCACAAGTGCTGCCGGATACTTGCTATGGTATGCAATGTTTGTGCCAGACTCAACAATTCTTATTGCCGCACACAAGTACACAGGTGCCCAAGAGATCATGCAACGCATACGCTTTGCTTACGAACTATGCCCAGATCACATACGTGCAGGTGTTACTAGTTACAACAAAGGCTCAATAGACTTTGAAAACGGAAGCCGTATCATATCAGCCACAACCACAGAAACAACTGGTCGTGGTATGAGTATATCACTCTTATACGCAGACGAGTTTGCGTTTGTTCGGCCCACTATTGCCAAAGAGTTTTGGACCAGTATTAGCCCCACACTAGCAACTGGTGGTAAGGCAATTATTACATCAACACCAAACTCAGACGAAGATCAATTTGCTCTGTTATGGAAAAGCGCCAACAAGTGCGAAGATGAATATGGCAATCCAACACCCCTAGGTATCAATGGATTCAAGGCATTCCGTAGTTTCTGGCAAGAGCATCCAGACCGTGATGAAGCCTGGGGCGCCAGTATGGAAGCACAGTTGGGAACAGATCGTTTCCGTCGAGAAATTGGCTGTGAGTTTATTATCAACGATGAAACACTGATTGCACCGGCTATCTTGGTTGAGTTAAAAGGTCAACAAGATCCCCTGTATAGAACAGGGCAAGTGCGTTGGTATAAACGGCCCGAGGCTGGCAAACTGTATGTTGTAGCCCTGGACCCAAGTTTGGGCACAGGCGGCGATCCTGCTGCCATACAGGTGTTTGAAGCCAATACTACCATACAAGTGGCTGAATGGCGCCATAATAAAACAACTATTCCAGCACAGATACGTATCTTATCTGACGTGTGTAAACACATCAACGAAACTGTTAAAGATCCCAAGAGCATTTACTACTCAGTAGAAAACAACACCATTGGCGAAGCCGCACTGATCTCTATTGCAGAGTTTGGCGAAGAAAACATTGAAGGCTATTTCTTAAGTGACAACTCTGTGGCCGGAGGCGCACGTAGAATCCGCAAGGGATTTAACACCACAAACAAGAGCAAGTTATCAGCCTGTAGCAAGTTAAAGATCTTGGTAGAATCCAAAAAGATGTCGATCAACAGTGCTCCGCTGGTATCAGAACTCAAAACGTTTGTGGCACACGGAACAAGTTATGCTGCCAAACCCGGTGAAACAGACGACTTGGTCATGGGCACACTGTTGGCCATACGCATGATGCAGTTGTTACAGAACTATCACACAGAAATGGACTCGCAAATGCGTGATTTTGGCGATACAATGATAGAGCCTATGCCGTTTTTTGCCACATTACGTTAAAGCTAAATTGGATAAATAGAACACTATGGCACAGAATACTCCCGGACAACAACTTTTTGACCTATTGGTCACACGCGGCTTTGACCCAGAAATACTAGACAGCACTGGCAAGCCTGCACCCACAGCAGAAGATGCTGAGATTTACAGTTTTGAATTTGTCAGTGCAGGCGGCACCAACTACGGCACAGTGGTTGTGATGCTGGGAGATGATAAACAACTGGAATTATTCAGCGGTGACAATGTGGGCCGCGGCATGGACAGTGAAGACAAAACCGAATGGTATGAGTTCCAGCATCAACTTAAAAACTTTGCCACAAAGAATTTTATGACTTTTGGCAGTCAAAATATCAACAGACTCAAGTACAGCATGCAAGGTCAGGCCGCACTCAAAGAAGGCCTGTTTGAATCGTGGAACGGCACAAAGAATGTGAGTTGGAACGGTGGTCCGGATTCTGTGCGCTTAATGATACGTCACAAGCGTCCAATGGGCGTGAATGAAGCACGGTTCCGTCAAGTTGAAAGTTTATTTTTAGAAACAGCCGAAGGCGAGCGTTACAAGTTACCATTCCGCAACCTAGCAGGTGGCCGCGCCATGGTAGAGCATGTGCGTCAAGGTGGCAGACCCTATGACATGCGGGGACAGCACATTGCCAACATAGTGGAAGAACTCAATGTGCTGAGCCGTTTCCGCAGAGCCAGTCATGGCCGTGTGTTTGAAGGCGACACTGCCAACCTGGTGAATGAAACCAATGTGTACCATGCCACAATGAGCCGGACTCTTAAAGGCCTGGCTTCAAGTCGTGGATACAACAGCTACTTTGAAAGTTGGAATCCTGCCGACATAACCGAGCAAGATGTAATCATCGAAGACATTAAAACACTATTTGTTCAAGAAACAATTGATTCGCGAATTGAACAGGCCTTGCCTATCTTGGCCCGTATACAACAACAAGGAACTGCAATGAAAGAAGCAAACATATTTGAAGCCTGGGCCGAAAACCTATTAGAAGGCACCTGGGCAACACCCAACACCCCAGAACAACAGCAAGAACTTATTGCATTGCTGTCACAAGAGTTGCCAGTTGGTGCAGATGCAACCAATGCAACAGAACAGTTGTACAGTTTAGTTGGTGATGATATTCTGTTCGATCAACTGCAAGATTTAGCTGAACAAGATCCCGATGCTGATTGCCGCAACCTGGTTATTGCACGTATCAAAGACATGTCCAACAAAGGATTTGAAGATTTTGAGCCGGTGCTAGACGCACTCAAATCAGAACAGTTAGCCCCGCCAACAGTTGCGCCCGAAGCACCTGCTGTGCCGGCAGAAGCACCAGCCGAAGTTCCGCCCCCTCCTGTAGCTGAACAAGATGATGAAGAATATTCAGTTGATGGCGGAATGAACAACGAGTTGTTACAAGATGGCATGCTTGGCTCAATAGTAGGTGGCATTGGTGGTGCCGCACTGACAAAGAGTCCAGGTGGTGCAATGACTGGTGCCAAACTAGGCAGCGCCGCACAAGATGCATTTGGCGAAGAAGAAACAGATGGATCATGCAACTACACTGCCGAAGGCGAACACTGCCCAGAACACGGCCTAATGGAATGCGGCAGCATGTACGAAGGCGAGCAGGATACAATATCTCGTTTGCAAGAACTATCAGGAATGAATAATTCCAAGCCTGACATGGCAGAAGGCATGGAAGACAGTCCAGTGGCCAGTGCTATCACACGTAGAATTTTAATGCAACGTTCGGATTTGTTGAGCAAGTACGGTCCAGAAAAAGTAACAGCCGCCATTGACGAAGTTGCAGACTTTGTAGGTGATGTAGAAGAAATTGGATCTAGTGACGTAAGTGGATGGATCAAGCAGATCGAACAAATGTTAGGCAATATGGCAGAAGAAGTTGCAGTGACAACCGGCAACCCACCTCTGGGAGAAACCACAACGTTACAAGGCCAATACGGACACTCTGGTAAACTTCAAAAGTTCGATGACGTAGAAGAAGATGTGCTACACCGGTTGCGAGAACTGTCCGGGATGATTAGATCATAAAATAGTCATTAGAACAAATGCGTCATAAATATCATTGACGCTGACAACAAAAGCGTGTACACTACAACAGTGACACGCTTTTTTCATTAGCATCACAGGCAACTTAGAAAACATTTTATAACACTAGAAAGGCAACTTAAAATGGCATCATTAGCAGACATCCGAGCACGTCTCGCAGCCTCAGAAGGCAACAACAAAGGTGGAGCATCCACTGGTGGCGATAACGCAATTTACGCACACTGGAACATGGAAGAAGGCGCATCCACTACACTACGATTCCTCCCAGACGGCAACACAAAAAACACATTCTTTTGGCAAGAACGAGCAATGATTCGTTTGCCATTCAATGGCATCAAAGGAGAGATGGAATCAAAACAGGTTTACGTACAGGTTCCTTGTATGGAAATGTGGCAAGAAACTTGCCCAATCCTGACAGAAGTACGCACATGGTTCAAAGACAAAAGTCTGGAAGACATGGGTCGCAAGTACTGGAAAAAACGCAGTTACATTTTCCAAGGCTTTGTTCGCGAGAACCCCTTGGCAGATGACAAGACTCCTGACAATCCCATCCGTAGATTCATCATTGGTCCTCAGTTGTTCACCATCATTAAAGGTGCGCTGATGGATCCAGAACTGGAAGAAACTCCAACAGACACCTTGCGTGGTCTGGACTTCCGCATCACAAAAACGCAAAAAGGCGGCTTTGCTGACTACAACACCTCAAAGTGGGCACGTAAAGAGTCTGCACTGTCAGAAGTGGAACAGGCAGCAGTGGATGCACACGGCTTGTTTGACTTGAGCACATTCTTGCCCAAGAAGCCAGACGAAGCGGCTGTGAAAGTCATGAAAGAAATGTTTGAAGCATCAGTAGATGGTCAAGCATATGACACAGAGCGGTGGAGTTCTTACTTCCGACCCGCAGGTGTGTCTGCACCCGCAGGCACTGTAGAGTCTGCACCAGCCAGTATTGCTGTTCCAAAGGCAGTGTCTGCTCCGGTGTCGGACTTTGATGAGGACGAGCCACCTGTGGCAACAGCACCAGTCACAGCTCCTGCCGCGGCAGCACCTACTCAGAAAGCCGAAGATATTTTGGCCATGATCCGGGCCCGTCAACAGAAGTAATTGAAAAAATTAGCCTGGGTGGTAACACCTGGGCTAAACAATACACATATGAAATTTTCTTTAGTATTTGATAACTCTGGAGATACTCTGCCCTTTGAGGTCAAGTATAATCATGAATTGTTTGAATTTTTTATAGATCAAACAAATAAAAAATCACAAAATGCGTTTTCCAACGATCAAGAACTTTACAAAGATCTAGATCAAAAGTTAACACACTTGCATTGGGCAATATCAAAGACAAATGAGATGTTGTATGATCTAATAGGACAATCATTTAAACAACATACTAATTTGGAAAATTATCTAGATCAGGAATTTCTTAACAAAGAGCATTCAGATTGGGTGTTTTCTCATTATCATGACATTGACATTGACAAACTGCGATTCAGCAGTGACATGCGCCAATCTAAAATTGGTAGCAAGCTACACGAATTATATCCTGACGAAATTAGAATTGTTAAGACTGCGCCAGCACTAGAAAAATTAGGATATTTGTACCCTTATAGAGAAGTGAACATGGGCATACACCGATTGGAGTATAGTTTTAATCGTTTAGAATTTAAAGCCGATGAAAAATGGGAAGTATTTAAAAATCCTTACCAAGACACTATGGTCACTAACAATGACATAGTAAATTTTTCTTTTGGCTATACATACGTGGGTCGTCAGTATTATAATAAGTTTAGATTTTTTGACACAGAACTAAAATATCCCGATCACTATAATTACGAAAACTTAGAATTTGCATTTCAATTAAATTTGTCAATGCCTGAAACTATTCCTTTTAGTACCGAATCCTCTCAGTGGGCAGAGAAAATGGGAGTTAAATTAGTAGCAGAACAAATACCAATTGCAACCGTAGTTGACATAGAAAACAAGTTATTTGATTATAGAAAAATTTTATATCGTAATTCTCGAGATAATAATCGAGCAAGAATTGTTAAACATTAAAAAGGCACAACATGGCAAAACCATTTGACATATCAAAGTTCCGCAAGGACATTACCAAAAGCATCCAAGGCCTGAGTATTGGATTTAACGATCCAACTGACTGGATTGGCACAGGCAACTATGCCTTAAACTATCTTATTAGTGGAGACTTCAACAAAGGTATTCCGCTAGGCAAGGTAACTGTGTTTGCCGGTGAATCTGGCGCAGGTAAAAGTTACATCTGCTCTGGTAACATTGTAAAAAACGCACAAGAACAAGGCATCTTTGTTATTCTTGTTGACACAGAAAATGCACTAGACGAATCGTGGCTACACGCACTGGGTGTTGACACTGATCCGGCAAAGTTGCTTAAACTTAATATGAGCATGATCGACGACGTGGCCAAAGCAATTTCCACATTCATGATTGATTACAAAGCACTTCCTGATGAAGAACGCATGAAGGTTCTGTGGGTGATTGATTCGTTGGGCATGTTGTTGACTCCCACAGACGTTAACCAGTTTGAAGCAGGTGACATGAAAGGTGACATGGGCCGCAAGCCCAAGGCACTGACAGCACTGGTTCGTAACTGTGTTAATATGTTTGGTAGTCACAATGTTGGATTGGTTGCTACTAATCATACATACGCAAGCCAAGACATGTTCGATCCCGATGACAAGATCTCCGGTGGTCAAGGATTTATCTATGCATCGAGTATTGTTGTTGCCATGAAGAAAATGAAATTGAAAGAAGACGAAGATGGCAACAAAGTATCAGAAGTCAACGGTATTCGTGCCGGCTGTAAAGTAATGAAAACACGCTATGCTAAACCGTTTGAAGGTATGCAAGTTAAGATTCCTTACTCAACTGGCATGAGTCCACATTCGGGATTGGTTGACCTGGCAGAGAAGAAAAACATTCTCAAGAAAGAAGGCAACAGTTTGGTATTTGTCACAAGTGATGGTGAAGTGATCAAACAGTTCCGTAAAAAATGGGAAGCAAATGAAAACGGCTGTTTAGACAAACTTATGGCAGATTTTGCCAACCAGAAAGATATCAGAGTAGTAGACGAAATTATCGACGAAAGCATCAACGAATAATGCAATCGATTGTAGTAACTGACAGTAATCCCATTGTTCGGATACGTGAGTATGCACCGGGTATTACAATCCATTGGCTAGTTGGAACAAGGTGTAATTTTGATTGTAGTTATTGTCCAGATCAATGGCATGATAAAACATCTAAAGATTATTCATTAGAGAAATTGCAAGCGGCGTGGAATCGAATTATATCAGCTAGCCCTAGGAAAAATATCAAATATAATTTGGCATTTGTAGGGGGTGAACTTACTTTAAATAAAAATTTTCTTCCTTTTTTAAAATGGTTGCATGAGTGCTTTGCGCACGACCTAGGGAATGTTGGAGTCACTACCAATGGCACAGCTAGTCTAGCATACTATAAGGAAATGATGGATTATTGTGATTGGATTACATTTTCTACACATAGTGAATTTATGAAAGAAAAAAAGTTTTTTAATCTAGTATTAAATCTACACCAGTTTGCACAAAGTCATAAATGTCTAGTATCAGTCAATATCATGGATGAATCATGGCATCGAGCTCGTAATGAGCAATACAAAACATTTTTAGAAAAACACGGAATTGTTAGCTATACACATCCAATCAAGGATTATAGACAAGGAAAGAATCAATTCCCGATAAAGATTACTAACCAAATGAACTTTTCATGAATACTACACTAACTGAGGATATTCATTGCAGTGCTATAGTAGAATTGAAAGACGGCAGCGAGGTTAAAATATCTGCCAATCAATTGTATGATAAAGATTTGCACCATTGGAAAGGTTGGCTTTGTAACGCTGGAGTTACAAGTATCTATATAGATGTTGATTTTTCAGTCTACGCAGGTACCTGTAAGAACGACAATTTAGGAAATCTGTTTGATGAAAATTTTAAGTTTTTAACCGAGTATACAATATGCAGGAAAGAAAGCTGTACTGCATGTGCATCTGATCTTTATACGGAAAAATTAGATAAAAGGAAACAAAATGACCATTGATGTAAAATTAACCAAAGAAATTTGGGGAGAACTTAAACGCTACATAAACACAGTAGATCGTGCCGAAGCGGCAGAAACTCTAGTACAAATTTTAATGGACAATGACAGTGATGCAGAGGATATTCGAGATGCCTTTACAGGAGATCGCGATGTTAAGGCAGCTTTAACTGCGTATCTTGACAATGATAAAGATTACGTCGAAGACGAAGAACCCGAGGAAGAAGACCACGACCAAGACGATGACTGGGAAAACTAATGTGGTATAACCGCGTTGTTGCTGATCTCAGCGCCATTCCAGACTTTATTGCTCATTACGAAAATGAACTTGTATCTGCACGGCGTGACTGTGCCATTGGTGGCCTGGTTGAACGAAATATCACAGCACTTCCGGGAATGACCGAGCATCGCTTTAATCAACTACAAGAGATTGAAGCAGTGCTGAACTTCCTTAACATACAACTGCGTAAGATTCGACGACGGCATTTTCAAAAGTATTTAGAAGGCTATGCTCGTGCGCTGACCAGTCGAGATGCTGAAAAGTATGTGGATGGTGAAGATGAAGTTATTGATTTTGAAACCATTATCAACGAAGTTGCACTGTTACGCAATCGATTTTTGGGCATTATGAAAGCAATGGAAAGTAAAAACTTCATGTTGGGACATGTGGTTAGACTGCGAGCAGCCGGCATGGAAGATATACAGTTATGACATTTAGAAACGATGACGAAAGTCATGCACACAGTTTACAAACACTCAACACACTGTTTGAGTATGATGACTTTATGGAAAGCATTGGCACACTGGTTGATTTGGGATGTGGCACAGGACAAGACCTAGAATGGTGGGCGACTAGAACAACTCGAGATGACGCCCCAATACCTCTGAATATTCGTTGCACAGGCATAGACACAGGTGCTACACCTGCTGTGGTTAAAAAATATTCAAACATTGTGTATCAAAAAATAGATTTTGAAAATACAGATAATCTGCCTGGCAAGTCAAAATTTGATGTGCTATGGTGCCACGATGCATTTCAATACTGTATCAATCCATTGTCGACATTGGCAAAATGGAACACCATTGCCGAGGATGGCGGCATGTTGATCATGGCAGTTCCGCAAACTACCAACATGGATATACGTCAACTGGCATTTGTGCAACCAAATGGATGTTATTATCATCACACTGTGGTGAGTTTAATGCACATGCTGGCCGTCAATGGCTGGGATTGTAATTCAGGGTTCTTTTTAAAACACCCAGACGACGAATTTATACATGTGATTGCTTATAAGAGTGAACATGCTCCAATGGATCCAAGAACCACTACATGGTATGAGTTGGCAGATAAAAACTTACTGCCGGAAACTGCGGTAGGAAGTATAAATCGCTACGGGCATGTAAGACAACAAGATCTTGTACTGGCCTGGATTGACAAGAGTTTGTCTTGGTTAGGTCAACAATAAACGTTTGAGCGGCAGGCCCGAGGCAATTTCCTCTGTGTACCATTCTGTGTGTGCCAGTCGCTCTAGCCATGCAGTTCGGTCTGGCCTTGACGGATTGTTGATTGCGGATAAATCTGTATTGCCAACAGGTGCTGCCAAACTACTAGCGTGTACAAATGCTGGAACTCCGTTTAATACAGCCAGTGAGCCCGGACCACTGTTGTGATTGACCACAGCCCATGCTGTTGACAAACATCGATCATAATCAAAACTATCATATGTTCCTTGGATGGGCCGCGGCATCTCAATAACACAACCAGGAATATTACTGATACGCTGTCTAGGATGCGGACGTATAACAATAGGTCTGTCTGTGTATTTTTTAATGGTGTTAGCAGTTTCGGTTAACCAAGCTACAGTGGGCGGCTGTCCTGCCCACTGTTCACTGTCTGATCGTTGTGCGGCAATCACAATGTTGTAACCAGCATTGGACCAGGGTTGGGTTTCTAGTCTCAACTGCGCCGCCCGGCCTGGAATCAACTCGTCACCATAGTATGCATTGTTACCAGTTCCGTTAACACCCAATTTCCAAGTGCCGCCACGACGTAGCATGCCCACTTCAACTACAACGACAGGACGATTGCTATTACGGAATGCGCCCCATACGCCTTGATTGTGCTTCATTCGTCCGTGCCATAGTTGGCTCCAGATAACAGCAACATCTGCTGAACTGTCCATGTTGTTGTGCTTGATGCCAAGACTGTCAAGCCCTGCACGTACAGCCGCAAATACCGGCGGACTATTAAGCGCACCATACTGATCAAAAATACTTACTCTCATAGTATTAGTTATAGGCTGTGTTTTCCCTCACTAAATATCTGACTATGATATTGCCCCAACTTAACGGAACGTTAAATCAAAATAAATTCTTTATCTATGCTGCCGCAGACTCAGTGTATTTTGACCTGCATGCCCGGCCGTTGATCAACAGTATACTGGCCAATACTCCAGAATACGGAGTACACATACACATATACAACCCTAGGCCCGATCAGATTGATTTTTGTCAAAGCCGCACAGGTGTAACTTGCACTTATGAACAGCCCAGTGAGAATGAGTTTCAACATACAACTGACTACTGGATGACCAGAACCCAATTTGAAAACGATCGACAGAGACAAATGTTTAAAAAAGGACAAACACGTGGCCGCCAAGACCTATCAATACTGATTCATCAAACTTACTATGCCTGTACTAGATTTGTCAGACTGGCTGAATTACTACAACCAGGACAACGATGCTTGAGTATTGATGTTGACGGGCTAGTGCGCGGACAATTCAATGATCAATTGGGCACTAAGGATTTTTATCTGTACGAAAAACCCAAAGATGGCACCCACTTGGCCGGTGCTGTGTTGTTCAATGGTACTGCTGGTGCACATGAATTTTTACAAGAGTACGCAAACAGTTTACGTGCCAGTATCGGTAAACACGATCTATATTGGTTTTTAGATCAAGTTCTACTAGATCAACTGGTGCCAAAATATCAAAAAGGTCTGTTACCCATGAGTTATATTGACTGGGCCATGCGGACTGAAAGCGCCATATGGTCTGCCAAAGGCAAACGCAAAGAACTTGATGTATTCAAACAAGAACAGAGAAAGTACCAATGATATTGTATCAAAAAGATTGGATCAATGACGAATGGTTCACTGATGTGTATCAGCAACATAAACAAGAAAACTTTGATCTATTAGATACCTATCTAGGAACGCCTCCTAAAAAAATATTAGACATTGGATGCGGACTTGCTTGGGAAAGTCGTTTGTTTAATAAAAAGTACGGCACTGAATTGTATCTACTAGATGGCGATTTCGACGATAATGCTCAAGATGCCCGAACACAACAACAGGCACGTTACACCACTGATTCTAAAAATTTTGCATTTTATTACAAGTTGGATTTTTTACAAAACAAACTAGATGAATTAAACACACAAAATTATCATCTGGTAGACTGTAATAATATCAATATCTCTGAGGATATTAAGTTTGATGTCATTACTAGTTGGGTCAGTTGCGGGTTTCATTATCCAGCAAGCACATATCGTGAGTTGATACTCAAGCACAGTCACGCCAATACTGTTGTTGTAATGGATCTACGAATCTTTGCCAAGGAAAGAACACCATTGGTAGAGTCTAATTTTGAAATTGTGGAAATAATCAATCAACGGGCAAAATACGCCACGTCGCACATAAGGTTTATATGATATCAATAGTGATGGCCTATTATAATAGGTTACCTCAACTAAAATTCACATTGCAGACTATTGCAAATAGTGCGTACAAAAATGTAGAAGTGGTCATTGTAGATGACTTCAGTGATGCTGATAATAGTTTAGATGGTATACCCAATGAGTTTCCACAATTACAGTTTAATATTATTCGTATGAAAGAGAAAGTAACAAAAAAAGACTATTGTAATCCATGTATTCCATATAATGTAGGACTGCGTGCCAGTCGCGGAGATATGATTGTGATACAAAACCCTGAATGTTGCCATATGGGAGATGTGTTGAATTATGTTGCTAAGAATCTTACTGATGAAACATATCTTAGTTTTCATTGCTGGGCATGTACTAAACAAGATGTTACAGTATTGCATCAGCAAGGATCAATTCCCACAGTGTCAACATCAAAAAAAGCACGTTGGTATAATCACGAAATTGAGCGTCCAGTGGCATTTCACTTTTGCAATGCCATTACCAGAAATAATCTAATCAAAGTCAACGGATTTGATGAAAGATATGCAACAGGACATAACTGGGACGATGCAGAAATACTATATAGAATCAAACAAGTGTGCAATCTTGAATTTGTAGCAACACCAATGGTTATACATCAATATCACCATAAGAGTTACGGGCATCCTGACAACATTGAGCCTGATCAAAATAATAAAGATTTGTATTTTAACATCACTGTTGATGGAACAATACATGCACCAAATAAAGAAAGTATACAATGAAATTTAAAATCAAAGGAAAAAGAGCCAGTCGCAATGATTTATTGTCACAGTTTATTAATGAAAGTGTAGCCACTGGCAGCACAGTATTAGATATAGGGTGCGGCCCCAAAGCCTACTCATCGCCGTTGCTAGAACAACAGTGTCGTGTGTTAACAATTGATGCATGGGATTGGGTTGAACCAGACATTGTGGCCAATGTTGAGACTACTCCTATCTTTGAAATTACCACCGAGCGTTGGGATTATATTTTAATGATAGATTTTATCGAACACTTAAACAAAGATGCAGGCGTTCGACTATTGGAAGATTGCAAGAAAATAGTCAATAAAAAAATATTTTTACTTACCCCACTACCTGAAATTTGGACAGACAATACACACAATATCGAAAACGAACGAATTTGGAGTCATGGTAATCAATTTGATATACACAAAAGTTCATGGACACATGATGACTTTGCAGGCTGGGTCGAGGTTAAACTGCCCAGCCTAGAGAAATATTATGTAGGGTATTATGAAGCGTAAGATATTAACCATCTTAGGAACACGCCCGGAAATAATTCGCTTGGCTAGAATTATACCCAAGCTAGATCAAGTCAGTGAACATAGAGTATTACATACTGGGCAAAATTACGATGCCACACTCAATGATATATTCTTTGATCAGTTGGGATTGCGACAACCCGATTGTGTACTAAACAGTCGTGGTACAATTGGACAGCAGTTGGCTGCCACTATGATTGGTGTAGAGCAGTACATTACAGAATTTCAACCTGATGCGGTGTTAGTGTTGGGTGATACCAATTCAGGATTGAGTGCTATAGTTTGTGAACGCATGGGAGTTCCTGTGTATCACATGGAAGCCGGCAATCGTTGTTACGATATGTCAGTACCAGAAGAAAAGAATCGTAGATTAATAGACAGTATTAGCACTATCAATTTGCCTTATACTGAACTCAGTAGACAAAATTTGTTACGAGAAGGTGCACAAAACAATCGTGTGTTTGTAACTGGCAATCCCATTAGAGAAGTATTAGATTACTACTGTGATCAAATTGATGAGAGCAATATTTTAGAAAAATTAAAATTAAAATCTAACCAGTACATTATCGCCACCTCACACAGAGCAGAGAACGTAGATAGTCCGGAGAGATTGGCTAGTATTTTTAGTGCCATGGAAATCATAGCACAAGATCGCCCAATTGTGTTTAGTTGTCATCCACGAACACGTCAGCGTTTGCGCGAATTAGATATATCAGTAAGCGACTGTATAAAAATAACTGAACCAATGGGGTTTTTTGATTTTGTAAAGTTAGAAAAGAATAGTTACATGGCCATCAGTGATTCAGGAACTGTACAAGAAGAAATGTGTTTGTTCTATAAACCCACTATAACTATACGTGCCACTACTGAACGCCCAGAAACTGTTTGGTGTGGATCAAACATTGTAACTGGTCTAGCAGTTGATAATATTGTTGCTGGTTACCAATCTATGAAACAGGTTGATCGTGCATGGACAGTACCTGCTGAATATGCTAGAACCAACGTTAGTGACACAGTGGTAAACATTTTATTAGGAAATCATGTTTAACGGAAAAAGAATATTTGTATCGGGTGCCACCGGCAGTTGGGGACAAACGTTAATACGTATGTTGTTGGCAAATTATAATCCCACAGAAATTATATGTTTTAGCCGTGGCGAACTTCAACAAGTGTTGATGCAACGACAGTTTCATGACTCTAGATTGAAGTTTGTAGTAGGAGACGTTCGAGATTATGATGCTGTTCGTTTTGCAACCAAGGGCGTTGACGTTATATTTCATCTGGCCGCACTTAAACATGTGCCCATCTGCGAAGATCACCCACAGGAAGCTATCAAAACAAACATCACAGGAACCACCAACATTGTCAACGCCGCTGTAGAAAATCATGTCAGCAAAGTAATTGATGTCAGTACCGACAAAGCCGTTGAGCCGTTGAACCTGTATGGCATGACCAAAAGTGTAGGTGAAAAGTTAATCATACAAGGTAATGATCTAAGCACACACACAAAGTTTGTTTGCATTCGTGGCGGCAATGTCATGGGTTCCAACGGCAGCGTGATTCCGTACTTTATTGAACAGATCAAAGCAGGTGGTCCTATTACCATTACTGATTTGCAAATGACTCGGTTCTTCTTGACGCTAGAGGAAGCCATCATGTTGTTGTTCAAAGCCGCAGAAACCAGCATCGGTGGTGAAACATTTGTTATGAACATGCCGGCTTGTTACATTCGAGATGTGGCCCGTGTGCTCATGCACAAGTATGGCACTGTGAACATAAAAGAAATTGGCAGCAAGCCCGGGGAGAAACTAGACGAAATGTTGATCAGCAAACACGAAGCTGTGCTGAGTCGTTGCTTTGATGAAAATTACTATGTGATACTTCCTACCAAGTGTTCTGCAGAACTTAAGAACAAATACAAACAGTTACCAGCATTTCCCCACTCTGAGTTCAGTTCTCAAACAGTATTAATGAACGATGATCAAATCAAAGACATGTTGGTCAAGGGAGGATTCTTATGAAAATCACAGTACTAGGTTCCAACGGCATGGCTGGACATGTTGTGGTCAGTTATCTTCGTCAGCAAGGGCACGAAGTTGATGCAGTGTACCGTACCCGATTAGATGTTGAAAATCCCGCTATGGTTGCAGAATTTTTTGATCAACTCAACACTGATTTTGTTGTAAACTGTATTGGTCTATTGGTACAGCCGTGCCTGCAACGTCCCGACCGTGCCAGCATAATCAATTCCTGGTTGCCACACTACATCGAATACCGATTAAAAGACACTCACACTCGACTGATTCATCTAAGCACTGATTGTGTGTTTGATGGTGCTGTGGGTCACTACAAAGAAAAACACACGCACACCGAAACAAATGTGTATGGTCGCAGTAAAAGCCTAGGCGAAGTTGACAACAGCAAAGACGTTACATTTCGTATGAGCATTATCGGTCCCGAACTCAAATCTGGTACTGGATTACTTGATTGGGTTAGAAGAAATCCTGAAACTGCAATACCTGGTTGGGACAATGCCTGGTGGAATGGGATCACCACATTGCAGTTGGCCAAATGTATTGATCGATATGTACGCAACCCCAGTGTTGCTGGCATATATCATGTGGTCAACAACTCAGTAAACATTAACAAATATGAGTTATTGTGCTTGATCAACGAAGTTTACAATCTAGGAAAGAATGTGGTCAGGACCAGCGGCCCCAAAGATGTAAACAAGATCTTGGTAGACACTAGAAATGAATTTGATTTTGCCATTCCTGATTATCTCACACAGTTAAATGAATTACGGGACTTTGACCCAGTTGCGCATGTGACTCCAGCAACGGCCTGATCTGACATCTTCAAAACTCCAGTGACATTGTGCTAGTTTCCTAATCCATTGCTCACGGTTAGGCATGTGAGGATTTTCTATCTGACTCAGGTCAGTGTTAGCAATATCACCGCCCTGGCTGTATGCAGGCTCATCTGTGATAAATGCTGGAATTCCTTCAATTGGTGCCACTGCACTGGGAGTTGAATTATGGCATACCAGTGCCCAGCAATTGACCAAGTCTTCGGTTATGTGCCGGTTTTGTGGGCTCACTGTAACGCCAAACTTAACTAGCGTGGATTTATAATTGGGAAATGCCTTCCAGTCACCTGGATGCCATCTTATTAAGATTGGACGATCACTGTGTTCTCTAATCTTGCCTAATGTTCTCTTAAGCCACTTCATTAAATCCGCGCCACGCATACTCCACCCCAGCGGTCGTTGCAAGCAGATCAATATGTGATTGCCACTGGACCTCCAGGGTTTTAGATCCATATTGTAGTCACGTCGCATGTTGTTCCAGTTTTCTTCACCGGGTGTTTCGTTACAGTATATGCCTGTGGCAGGAAACACACCATTAAAACTGTAGCGTAGATACTTGTGTGGATTGGCAGCATCTTTGTAAATGAATACGTTGCTGTCTATGCTTAACCAGTAACGATGAAGACTGTGTTGTGTATCCATTACCATTTTGCGAACTTGATAATGCGGCAGTCTGACCTTGCTGGGATTTGCATCAAACGCATTGCCAATAATGGCACCAACATCACATGTTTCGTATGTTTGTGACTCAGTTACTGATGCTGAATCGCCACACTTGGCTGCACCCTCTGCAAAATAAGTCAATGCATTGATTTTTTCGTTGCCGTTGATATGCCTGGGCAAACTTCTTAGATAACTTTTAACAATCAAGGGTTGGGCGTTGTGCATTTTCTAATACCATTTGCCAGGCTTGGCCTGTTAAAATTTCATCTAGACTAAATTGACTGTAAGCAATCGAGCATAACCATCTGTAAACAATTTCTTCATTGGGCATTACGGGATTTTCAATTTGTGAAAGATCATTACTGCATACCGGATCTGCCGCAGTGGGTGCCAGTCCAAAGGCTGGAATTCCGTGCTGTATTGCTTCCACAGTTGCAATACTGTTGTAAGTGACCAGAGCATAAATGTCATCATCTAAGGCATCGTATATAGTGGCATTTGTACGTTCCCCACGACTGGCCTTTTCACGCCAGACAATCTCTCTGTCACTGTGTTTTTTAATAGTGCGTTCAACTTTTTCAATCCATTTCTCACGATTGTGTCCATAATATTGAAATGGTTTATTAGTGGGCAACACCACTAGAATTTTTGATCCAGTGCGCTTCCAGCCTTTGTATTCCAAGTTTGGATTGAATTTTACCAGTTGTTGCCATCGGTCATCGGGCACATCCATGATAGTTGAATGTTGCATGGAATTTTTTACAATGCGATGATACACTTTTCTGCCGGTTTGATTGTTGTCACATCGATAATTGCCAAGATATCCTGTTTCGATAAAGTAATAGTCTTGATCATGTTCTCTCACAATCTTGGCTATTTTACCAGAACTGATGCCGCGTATCAGCACAGGATCTTTGACAATCTCTTCCATTTCGGTGCGGAATCTATTTTTATCAATAAATTTACTGCTGGGATATGCAGCCATAACCATTGCCGGGTAGTCTGTAAATTTTAAACAACGATCAAATTGGGCATCTTGATTTACAACATAATCAATAAATCTTTGACCCATTGAGTCGCCACCGTTCCTCTTGATAAATCCTCTAATATCTTTAGTTAGCAATTCTTCAGGGATAGGACTTAGCCCCCATTCGTGTTCAAGTTGTTTTAACAGTTCAACTTCAGCACGAAGTTTCAATAGATCTGCAACACTGTGTTTGAGTGCAGATTCAATTGTTGCGTGTTGTATTTTATACTCGTCACTGGGCCAACGGTCCACCAGGGCCACTGGTAAAATCATAGTATGTTCCTTTGTAAGCAGTATTCAGTTAGAATACGTTCTCTATGCCACTCATCACCTTGTGGCGTGTCAGCGAACTCTTGAAAGCAAGGTGTGCCTAGCGTGTAGTGTAACAGCTTGGCATCCTTATTAATGCCGTATTCATCAGGCAACCAGTTCCACTCTTTTGGCAACTCGCCAATTCGTTCGTCTTCTAACCACGAGAAGCGGTGGAGTTCACTACCTGTGGATTTTTGAATGAACTCAGGAGTAAGTCGCCTGTTAGGAAAGCTATTACAATTCCACAGAATAACACTACTCCAATTTTTTCGAGGATAGTCTTCATTTCGTGCTCCTAGATATTTTACAGGCATCCGAGTTTTGTAGTCATGTTTGACTACCATAACGTCGTTATAAGGGTTTTGCAATTCCCATAGTTTCACAATGTCATCTCGCACAATCATGTCGCCATCAATGAATATTGCCCATCCTGTGTATTCCTGTAAGTGCGGCACAAGAAATCGTGTGTAGATAAAGTGATTGCTGCCATCTGTGTGCGTTTCTTCGTAGTCTCGAAACAAGTTCAAGGCCACAGGAATAATAGCCACGGGCTTTGATGCATGCCGTATGATTGAATTGGCACAGGTGTGAAAAGCAATGGCTTCTCTTGGATCGTATCCAACATAAACTGGTATGGCTTTCATCGACGTTCTATGTCCTCTTCCACACAATCGTCGCCAAACTGAATTTCAATTAATTTCAGTGGTTGATCAGTTTCATTACACAACATGTGCCATTGATTTTTCTTGATCCAAATATAGTCATGCACTCCGTAATGTCCTACTAGGTCGTGATCGCTAGAATTGTCCAGGGTATACACTGCGGCTTCGCCTTCGGCCACAAACCAAAACTCCGCACGCCGATCATGTCGTTGCATGCTAAGACAAGTTTTGGCAGACACTGTGAGTTCTTTGAGTTTGGTGTTAGATCCTACTTCATGTAGTACACGATAATAGCCCCATGCACGGGTCGTCTTGGGCTTCTTCCACTCTTCCAATATCCACGAACTGGAGTTTATTTTGTTTTCGCCACCCACACCAAACACAAACTCCACGTCATCGAAGATCATTTCTGGAATGTTGTCTTGTGTACGGTCACCGCCATTGGCAAACACAATGTTGGCAGCAGGATAGCGTTGCTTGACCAGTTGAATTGCATCACAACTACTGTTGTCATCATCATTGTAAACTACAACTTCGTCTACTATGCTCAAGGCACTGATCAATGCAAATCTCTCACTCATGGGCATAAACGGTCGTCCCTTTTTACGAGTGAGCCACTGGTCTGAGTTAAGACCAACGACCAGTCGATCGCCTAGTTTTTTTGCTGATTGGAAGTAAGCAAGGTGCCCAGAATGGCAGGGATCAAACCCACCGGTTACAAGTACAATTTTCATAAAGATATTTATGTGTGTATATAACGGTAAATATCAAATGATGCCTACTACTGAACCCTTAGACTGTGCTTGCGTAATACACGGCGATGGATACACATGGGACTATGTTGAACGACTGTATAGTATGTTGTGTAGGAATCTAAGTCGTCCAGTAAGATTACACGTTTACACAGAAACAGACAGAACAGTTCCAGACCATATGATCAAACATGCTTTGATTGATTGGGGGCTGGCAGGACCTAAAAAATCCTGGTGGTATAAACTGCAATTGTTCAATACAGAACATCATTCGGGTCCGCTATTGTACTTTGATTTGGACATGGTAATTACAAAAAATATTGATTGGATTTGGCAACTGCCACAGCGACATTTCTGGGCAGTGAGAGATTTCAAGTATCTATGGAAAAATACTTGCACAGTGTCAAACACCAGTGTGATGTGGTGGAATACTGAACATTACCAGCATGTGTGGAAAGAAGTAATTGGCCAAGACATTGGCCAATTTACCAGCAAATATCGAGGTGATCAAGACTTGATTTCGGCATTGATACCTGTTGGGAATCGTAGATTTTTTAACACTGACTGGGTTAAAAGTTGGCGTTGGCAGTGCTTGGATGGCGGTTTTAATTTTTCAAAACGCAAGTATCGGGCTCCCAACACCGGAACTGTGGTAGATGACAACACCAGTATTTTGGTATTTCACGGCAGTCCAAAACCACACGAGATCTCAGACCCGGCAGTGCAAACTCATTGGCAATGATAAATAAAACTAACCGGAGATACATCAAATGACTCAAAGATTATTTAAATTAAAAGGAAACCTTAGTGTTCTACCGTCAACGGGCACAGTGACAGTGAATGGCACTGAAGTGTTCAATGGAACATTTAGCCAGGGCAGCATCGACGAACCTGATGGGTTTTTGTGCGAATTTTCATATACATTTGATGATTCAGCCGGCACAGATGTTCAATTTCCAGTGGTGGTAACATGTGCTTCTGGAGTGGCACATGTTGGCATGTTCAAATACAATTATGCATGGAATTCTAATCCTGCATTAACGCCGGAAGAACTTGCGTACATTACTGCAGGTACCTGGCAAACTGCTCCTGCTGAAATACAAGCAGATGTACAATCCAAAGGTGGTTGGCGTATCCGTAATTCAACTACGTTTGGATACGGAAATACAGTAGAGCTGGCCTACGATAACCGAACAACAGAAGTACTAAATGGGGTTCTGCTTCCAGAAGAAGAGGGACACTTATATCTCTATATGAGTGCTGGATCAGTGCTTGCATTCACAACAATTGTGTTTTCAAGTGTTGCCCCGCCGACACCTGTGTAATTTATAACGTATTTTCACAATAAACCCTGCAGTATGTGGGGTTTTTTTATGGTTGACCGAATATTCCCAATTTGCTATAATAGTGGCATAGTAAGTAAAAAGGAGTTCTAGATGGGCTATAAAGTTATAGATACCGTGAACCAGATGCGTGAGAAATACGGAACCCGTGCGGGCCTGGAAGGACCTTTTAATTTCTCCGGACAGGTGTTGTATTATGACAACAAAGAAGGCGCCTACTACGATCCCACTACAGATTTTTATGTAGAACAGGCAGAGATGGATGTAATCAACAACAGACTGTACGAATTGCTTAAAAAATAAGCAGATTTTGTTGTAAAAAGCCACAATTCAAGTGGTTGACCAATAAACCCCCTTTTGCTATAATATAGCATACAGTAACAAAAAGGAGCTAAAATGCAGACAGCCACAGCAATCAAAACTATACAAAAAGATGCAGAATTTTTGGGTATGGGATTTTTAGAAATGATGCAGTTTATCCAAAAAAGCCCACTTGCACAGACACAAAAAACCATGGAAGCATATCGTGCAGTCATGGAATCGGGTAGCAAGATGTTTGCCCCGGTTGACGCTTAATTCTACATCTGCTATAATACAATTTTAACGCACAAAAAGGAGCCAACTATGAGTGCCATTCGTATTGTCAACGGCGAGTATCGCAAGAACCCTGTCCGTAACACTGCCTTTACTCTTGTGTCAGGTTTTACATCTGGCGCCAAGGGCAATTATGTAACCGTAAAAAACAACGGTGCCTTTCCCGATTGCCCCGATACAATCCGTATCCGGGTAAATTCCATCCGAGACTTTGAATATGTAAATGGAGATTCCGTGAGTACCACACCTACAGCCGAGATTGAAAACCCCGTCCCAGTAGTTAACGAAACCGATGACGAAGCTATGGATCGTATCCGCGAGCGTTTTGACATCCTGCACGAGATGACAAAGGCCACTGTGACCGGTGACATCCGTGCTATGATTGTGAGTGGCCCCCCAGGCGTGGGCAAGAGTTTTGGTGTAGAACAAGAAATTGACAAGGCCTGCTTGTTTGATAAACTTGCAGGCAAGCGACTCCGTGCAGAAGTAGTTAAAGGCAGTGCCACTCCAATTGGCCTGTACCAGACCCTGTACAAATACAGTGACGCCAACAGTGTCATTGTGTTTGACGACTGTGACAGCATCCTGTTGGATGATGTTGCGCTTAACTTGCTCAAGGGTGCCTTGGACTCCGGCAAGAAGCGTGTGATTAGCTGGTTGTCAGAATCCAGTGCCTTGCGCAGAGAAGGCATTCCAGAACGTTTTGAGTTCAAAGGCAGTGTAATTTTTATTACTAATTTAAAGTTTGACAAGATGAAGTCGCAAAAATTGCGGGACCACTTGGACGCATTGCAATCGCGCTGTCACTATCTGGACTTGACCTTGGACACCATGCGTGACAAGTTGTTGCGTATCAAACAGATTGCCAAAGATGGTGTGTTGTTTGCAGAATACGATTTTGACGAGTATGCACAAGATGACATTATTGAGTTCATGCATGTCAACAAAGAACGCCTGCGTGAGGTAAGTTTGCGCATGGCTCTTAAGATTGCAGACCTGCGTAAGAGCTTTCCCGGAAACTGGAAACGCATGTCAGAGACCACATGTATGAAGAGTGCCTAATATGGCTTGGATAGGTGTCCTAATGTTGCTAATGCTAGGACACCTTGGGTGGTCTTTACTTTATGCATTTATTATTTTAGCGTTTGGAGATTGATATGTCAGGAAAAGCCAAGTCTGTTTACTTAACAGTAACACCCAAGGGTGAGTTTACGTCAGTGTTCCGCAAAGTATTTTTTGATGCTAAGGCCTACAACGACTATGTCAAATCAGAAGAGTTCCGGGCAAAATGGCCTGCGGAACAATACGATTTTATAAAAGAAACTTATTAACAGGAGTGCCAAATGTACAAGATTTATGATGGTGAGTTGTTTTTGTTTGCCGTGGATACTGATTATGAAGCAGACGAACAGCGTGAGCAGGGTTTTCGAGTGGTAGTTGGTTAGTTCATTTCATCTCCTTTTTCTCGGGAGTAGGTTGGCTCCGGCCCGGGCTTTATGGCAGACACCCTTAAAAAGGTGTCTGTCTTTTTGACTTCTTGAGATAATAAGTATACACTATTATTATGATTAATGTTATTTTTCCGCCTGGATGCTACGGTACATATGTTGCTAGATGCATATACAATTATACTAATTTGAGAAAGGAGCCGTATGGTGAATTTACTTTTAACAACGACGGTAATAGCCATCAGCATTGGGATAATCTATTAGCTAAATCAACTATAACACAAGTACATATCGAAACATTTAAAAGCGCCAAGGATGATGATATTATTGTTTCTATTCTTCCTTGCACCTCTCATAGATTAGATTATGTTAACAACCAATTTGTTAAACAACAACACAGAAAATTAATTAAGTATATCTCGTTACTGTTAGAGCCTGCTGACATTGAGTATAAACTTGCAACCCATTGGAACTACCATGGTAAATTTGATGAAACTGTGCCCAGATGGATCATGCGTGAGTGGTGCTCATTTTGGATCAATGATCTACTAGAAGCCTCATACAATCCAATAAGATATCAAGAATTAAATTCAGTGGCTCAATTAACTACCCAAGACATATTTGAAAATTACATAGAACGATTAACTGAAATTGTATCAAAACTGGAATTGACTTTTACAATTGATTTAAGTATAATACATCAACAGCATGTGAAGTTTTTGTCACTACAAAAACTTCACAATAGCCAATTACGTTGTGAACAATATGTGCATAATCTTTTAGACGGTAACAATAATGAAATTACAGTGTACAGCATTTTTGACGAAGCATACATACAACACCTATTGAGATTGAACAACCTTGAACTACAATGCAATGGGTTGGATCTTTTTCCTACCACAACACAACAGCTTAGAAATTTAACATATGAAAAGATGCACAATACAAATTAAAGACGAAGTAAACATCAAGATTGAAGGGCTCGAACTTGATGCTCGTCGTGCGCTAGTAAATGCATTTAAGTATGATGTGCCTGGTGCACGTTATTTGCCAGCAGTTAGACTAGGGCGGTGGGATGGCAAGGTCAGTTACTTTCAACTTGGTGGCAGCACTTATGTAAACTTACTACCTGAGATTATTCCTATATTAGAAAAGTTCAACTACGACATTGAACTAGATGACCAACGCGAATACTCTACCGTGTTTGACTTTACACAGATCCGAGAGGATTCGTTTGCACACAAGACATGGCCCCAGACACATCCAATGGCAGGTGAACCTGTGGTGTTGCGTGACTATCAGGTTGAGATCATCAACAACTTCTTGGGCAATCCGCAATGCATACAAGAAGTGGCCACTGGCGCAGGCAAGACCTTGATCACTGCCGCACTGAGCTTAAGCATAGAAACATATGGACGTAGCATTGTTATTGTACCTAACAAGAGTTTGGTAACACAAACAGAAGCAGACTACAAGAACCTAGGGCTAGATGTTGGGGTGTACTTTGGTGACCGTAAAGAGCATGGTCGGACACATACAATTTGTACCTGGCAAAGTTTAAATGTGCTGATGAAGAACACAAAGAACGGTGTAGCAGATGTTACCATACAGGACTTTATCGAGGACGTGGTATGTGTGATGGTAGACGAAGTACACATGGCCAAGGCAGATGCACTCAAATCCTTGTTGACAGGCATCATGGCTAGAGTGCCGATTCGATGGGGATTGACCGGAACTGTGCCCAAAGAGCCGTTTGAATTCCAAGCATTAAAATGCAGCCTTGGCCCTGTTATTAGCCAACTCAGCGCAAGCGAACTACAGGATCGTGGTGTGCTGGCACAGTGTCATGTGAACATTGTACAGTTGGTGGACCACGCAGAGTTCTCAAATTATCAAAGTGAGTTGAAGTTCTTGTTGGAAGAGCCAGACAGACTCACTGCCATTGCCAACTTGGTGTCACATGTTAACGACACAGGCAATACACTTGTATTGGTGGACCGTGTAGCAGCCGGTCATGCTTTGATTGAACGCCTGGGCGATCGAGCAGTGTTTGTATCAGGTGCAACTAAAGCAGGAGCAAGACAAGATGAATATGACGAAGTGGCCACCAGTACTGGCAAGATTATTGTGGCGACTTACGGTGTGGCCGCTGTGGGTATTAATATTCCAAGGATTTTTAATCTGGTTCTTCTTGAACCCGGAAAGAGCTTTGTCCGTGTTATACAGTCAATTGGGCGCGGCATTAGAAAAGCGGAAGACAAAGACCATGTAGAGATCTGGGATATAACCAGTACCTGTAAGTTTGCCAAACGACATCTAACTAAACGTAAAGTATTTTATCGAGATGCAAACTATCCGTTCTCTCAGGAAAAACTAGAGTGGAAGTGACTAGGCCCAAATTGTTAATAGTCGGAGACAGCTTTTTTTCTATAGATGCTAAGTTTCCAGGCCAACATTGGTCAGAAATGCTGCCTGACTATGAAGTAATAAATTATGCATACCCGGGAAATTCCATTGGCATAATACTACATGATCTAATTAACGGCCTAAAGCACAGTCCCGACGCTGTGGTCATTGGGTTCACTGGCCCAGGCAGGATTGAATTTGAAAACACACATGTCGCGGTTAATCGACAGTGGATAACCAATCAACACCAGCATCTGCTAAATCAGGACCAGAAATTGTTAATGACCTTGCGTCAGTCGTTAACAAACCCAGTTTGGGAAAACTTTGGTGCATTTTGGCAAATTGTTGGCGCTTTGTCTGTATTAAAGAATCGGAATATTCCTTTTGTGTACTCGATGGGTATATATCAACAGTTAATAGCAGTCACTGAACTGTTGACACGGAACAGTGACATAGTAAACACCCAATTCTCTAGATTTGAATCGCATGCATTAAATTTGAATTTAGCAACATACCCGCTAGAGCTACAAACAAAATCGCCGCTGTTTCATGTTCCCGACGGTGCCTGGCAAAGTCAATTTGCAGCCGAAGTAAAAGAAAAACTAAAAACACTTGACATTTGACCGCATATACTATATTATACTTACATGAGAATACTAACACTAGATAACACAGCATTCGACCTTGACCATCTTCCAGAAGAAGTTGAAGACATGAGATTTGCTATATTTGACAACAGTGATCCCAAGGATCCAGACTATCATTACATTCCGCTTATCTTTTTAGAAAGTTTTAATGCTCCTGCGCTGGTGTTACAAATTGGTGAACACAAAATACGCATGCCCATGGACTGGCAGATACTAATTGGCGAACCTGAAGTAGGCGACCTTGAAGTGCTTCCATTGACCAGTATCAACGACCGTGGCTTTAAGGTATTTCAGTTTAATCCATTAAGCAGTTTTCGACCGAGTTTTCCAACTGTTGAAATTATAGACGTGTATCATGAAGTGGCCTGGTATGCTCCTAAGTTAAAAAATGGACAGATGTTGTGTATTCCGCTGAGTGATGACCCCAAGCCGGACTGTGTGTATTTTGTCAAAGATATCAGTCGTAACTGTGAGATTGTAGACTATCAAAAGGCCTGGTGATGAGTGATAAACTAAACATTGCCAACGAGATGCGACAGTTTGATCGCAAGGATCGTAATTTTTATAAAGATTTAACAGACGAAGAACGTAAAAAATTCTCAAACTATCTTATGATACGGTGGGGCAGTTCAGTTGAAGGATCAAGAGAACTGCAAGAGTTTTATCTTATTGCTACTAATGAACGCTTCAACAAACATTTCTTTGCACTGAGCCGGCATCCGGAACTGCAATGGCTGTGTGCCACTACTG
>Ga0207909_1000048_pt1 | contig 47720 bp, 38 predicted proteins | sample LakMenEpi05May10_FD_150672 | JGI IMG/M metagenome (GOLD analysis project Ga0207909, IMG submission 150672) | Freshwater microbial communities from Lake Mendota, WI - 05MAY2010 deep hole epilimnion (SPAdes) | ecosystem: Environmental > Aquatic > Freshwater > Lake > Epilimnion/Euphotic zone ...
ACAAAAAACTCGTTTGAAATTTTTTGTGAATAGTTAAACTGACAGGCCATCAACAAAGTAATCAGCAGTAAATACTTCATGGAATAAATCTAAGAAAAAGATATTGTAAATAGTGTTTTACAACATTTGAGATGATATATGTGATTCCGATTGGATTCGAACCATCGGAAACATTTAGACAGTAATGATCTTCAAATATCTTGAGCGATTACTTTTAATGAAAACGGCAACCAACGGGGCAATTTAAATTTTCGAAGACTGATTGAGTAGATTTTCCTCTTTGGGGGAGGAAAATACGAAAACAAAGAACTTAATTTTTATGCATTTCAAAGCGTAGAATTCCCGCATCCTAATACATATAATAAATTAATTTCATTCTTAATTTATTGTATATCAAGTAATTGCATGTTTTAAAATCATATAGATTATCGTAATTCTACAAAGTTCTTTTTCTAAGAGCAAATTTTTAACAAAATTTAAATTCTGAATCAATTAACTTTATCCACAAATAATACACAAATTCATTTATCTTTATTAACAAATAATACACATATTCATGTTGAAAAGTATTAAAAAGACCTTTGAATGAGTAGGATGATTTCATTCCCCGCAAATCGGCAACCATTGGGGCAACTTAAATTTTCGAAGACTCTTTCGGCTCATGCCCCTGATTGGGTAGTGGCCTCTTTTAAAATGCATAAAGCTGGTCCAACATCCCAAAAATGGGGTTCTACGTATAAATACATAATGAACGTAGTATTAGATTCAGTGTATTTAGGTGTTAATACTTGATTTGTTTAAAATTTTAGGCTCCACACAATAAAATAAAAAAATCCATCGTCATAGCCCGGTAACCATTCAATACCCCTATCATGAAAAATTTAAGTATATCAACCATTGTCATCTTTTTCCTTTCCATTGGATTAGGATTCAAAGCAGAAGCACAAAGACTATTTGATGTAGCTCCTGACCATGTTCAATCCCAAAATAAATTGATTGAAGATGCCTTAACAATGAATACAATTGCTTCAGTAGATAACACACTCTTTAAAAACTTCCGTGTTACTGAAATCATCAAATCAAACAAAAAAGTACACGAAAATCTTCAAACTGTAGCAATTGAATATTCAAACTACAACAATGCAAAGTCAATTGTACAACCAACTGGTTTACCAACCCCGCTAATACAGGATATGGCCAAAGAGGTTTATGTAAAATCATATAAAGTTGATTATAAAGGAGGTACACGTCATTTTCCTTCAAGTGTTGAAGGTGAAGCTTTCATGAGACAACTAAACAATGACTATCAAAAGAATATAATATCTAACCCTGGAAATGTTATTGGATATTACACGTCAAGCTTAGTACAGGGGCTTGTTGATTATGGCAGGTGGTACAACAAAGCGCTACAAATCAAATAAAAAATATTATCAGATTTCTACCCAGAAAATAGCATAAAATCATAAAGTACTGGGAGTGATTTCAGAGAAAATGTTGTGATCCCGATTGGATTCGAACCAATGACCTACAGCTTAGAAGGCTGCCGCTCTATCCAACTGAGCTACGGGACCTTGATATCTTTAAGGAGTGCAAAGATAATTTTTTTTAGCTTGCAGACAAGAAGAGAAGTGAACAATGGATGTAAAAATTTCTGCAGGCTGGAAAAAAGCCCTTTCTAATGAGTTCAAAAAGGATTATTTCCTAGGGATTGTAGCGCTGCTCAAGAATGAAATCGAGAGCAAACAGGTCATTTACCCTCCTGGATCGCATATTTTTAATGCCTTTAATACCACAGATCTAAAGGATGTAAAAGTGGTAATCATTGGCCAGGATCCTTATCATGGGCCCAATCAGGCGCATGGATTGAGCTTTTCGGTTCAAAATGGCATCAAACCTCCCCCATCGCTGGTCAATATCTACAAGGAAATTGAAAAAGACCTTGGCATCAACATGCCACGTCAATATGGTGACCTTACCCAATGGGCCAAACAAGGGGTTTTGTTGCTGAATGCCAGCTTGACTGTAAGAGCAAACCAACCCAACAGCCATGCCGGCATCGGTTGGCAAATCTTTACAGATGCAGTCATCAATGTGCTCAATACCCAAAAGAAAAACGTTGTTTTCATGCTTTGGGGTAACTTTGCAAAGGAAAAGGGAGCCCATATTGATGAAGGAAGACATCTTGTATTGAAGGCAATGCATCCATCCCCGTTTGCAGCAGACAAGGGATTTTTTGGATGCCGTCATTTTTCAAAAGCAAATGAATACCTTGTCAAAAATGGGATTGACCCCATTGATTGGATAATTATAGAACAATAGCATGGTTAAAAATATTTTAGGAAGGGTTTTTACCGTTTGGGGAGCAATCGTTTTTATCGTTTCGATGTTGGTCTTTATACCCGCAGTATGGGTTACGGATATATATGCTGAACCTAAAAGAACGGCTTCATTTATGCAAGTTATGAGGATGTGGATGGCTGTTTTCTTTACCCTCAGCGGGGTTCGGCTCAGGATTTTGGGCAGAGATCATTTCAAAAAAGGTGAAAATTATATCGTTGTTTGCAACCACAACTCTATGATGGATGTGCCATTGTCTAGCCCGGGCATTCCAGGTGCCAATAAAACCATTGCAAAAATTGAGATGGCCAAGGTTCCTGTATTTAGCATTATCTATAAAAGAGGATCTGTATTGCTGGACCGCAAAAGTGATGCCAGCAGAAGGGAAAGTTATCTGGCCATGAAAAATGTGCTGGAGAATGGGATGCACATGTGCATCTATCCGGAAGGAACCAGAAACAAATCCGATAAACCCCTGAAGCCCTTTCAGGATGGCGCGTTTCGTTTATCCTTTGATACTGGCAAAAAAATAATTCCCTCTGTTATCAGGGGAACACGAAAAATGCTTCCGCACAACAAAACTTTCTTCTTCTGGCCTGGTAAGGTGAGCATGGAGTTTCTACCTGCAATTGATCCAAAAGATTTTGCAAGTGCAGGGGAAATGAAAGAATTTGTTTTTAATTTGATGTGGGAGAGGCTGGAAAAAAGATGATGGCATAACGAAATTTTGACTCCCACAGACACTATTGTGTGTAAAAATACCTGGTCCTGTTGATTTTCAGGTCGCGCAGCAAACCGGATTTGGGACTGATGGAAATATTAAAAAACCTGTACAGTCCGACTGGCGTTACATTGATTGACATTTGCCAGCAATGCAGGTCACGGGAAATGAAAGTGGTCAGCGATTGAAGTTGCATGGTTTTGGTATCAAAATACCCATTGGCTCCAATTTTCCATTTGGGCGAAAGACTGAAATCGCCATTGAAATTAAAGCTGGAAGTAAGTTCAGTTTTGTACCGATAATCCGGCTGAAGTAATTTTGTAAAACTGAGAGAATAAGAAAAACTCAGGCTCCAGGGAATGCTGAAATCAGTAAACTCGGCAGGGTTTCGACGGATATAATCCATCTGCTGCATCATTTGGTCATTGGTCAGGTTATCATCCTCCCCTTTCAACTTTTCCTTTTCTTCTTTGTCCTTTTCATCTTTTTTCTTGCTCTGAAAACTGGTAGACATGTTGATGCTTCCACTGGTGATGGATCCTAAATTAAATTTGCTTCCTCCTTGCCAGGCATACTGGTCAATCCTGTAGCCATTGGTTGGATTGACCTTGTAGGGATCCAAAGAGGCATTGGCCGTGATGTTGATCTTTTCAAAGAGATTGCTGCGGGCATAAATGCTAAAGGTCGATAGCTTGAAACTGTCTGCCAGAAAGTTATACCCACCAGATATACCAAATCCATCCAAGAGCTTCACTTTTTTGAGTTCTGCCTCGCCAGTATCGGTTTTGGATCGAACCTTCATTTCAATGTTGTTGTCAATGCCAAAACCGATGCCCCCACTTTCTTCAGAGCCGAAAGGCCCATAAATGCTTCCATCAAAAACAGACATCAGTACCTGATTGCCTTGCTTGTCTACCCTTTCACGGTAATAATAAGGCTTCATCAGGTCTGGCTTATAATTGATGCCAAACTGAGGCCGCATCACATGTCGGATGGCCTGCACCTTTGCTTCTTTTTTCTTTGCTTGATAGGTACCAAATACTGCAGTACTAAACGAAAGCCCCATAGACATTTCCCTTGCCGCATTGAAGCCTTTTTCCATGGTAGAGTCCAGCTTTTCGGTTACAGGATTCCATTTGCGGTAGAATTTCTGGGCATACCATCTTTCCCTGAAAGAGATGTTGGGGGCAACCTGAAAAGGCCCCATGGGCGGCAGGGAAAGGGTGATGGGAATGTCATGGCTGGCACCCCACTGGAAGGTATCGATCAACTGTTTGAACCTGAATGCCGTGTCATAAAAGGATATTTGCCCCTTGTAACTGCCACTGTATCCCACACCCAACTTCTCATACCATTTTGACTCCCCCACTGCTTCCTTGGGTTGCAAAGGATAAATGGTGTTCATGACAAGCGCAACATCTGGAAGATTGAGGTTGACCAGGCGGGTAGACGTATTCTGGTTGTGGTTGAGGTTAACCGCAAGATTGAAAGGGGTTCCCTGCCAGGTTTTTTGGTAGGAAATAGAGGAGCTTAACTGGTTGGTAAAGTTCATCGGCTGCATATAATTGCCTCCTCCTTGTACATTACCAGTGAACCCGGGATTGGCCAGGGCACCGTTGGGTACTAACCTAAGGTATTTACTGCTGCCTGCATTGACATTTGCGCTGAAGGAAACACCTGGGCGGGCCTTGCTGTCCATGCTGTGCGACCAGGTAACAAAGAAGCTTTTATTTCTGCTAAAGTCCGGATCACCCTTGAAAGCAAATTTGGTATTCTGCAAGCTGATGTTGAAGGTACCACTGTAGCGGTAACGCATCCTGTAAGAGGGAGAGAAATTGGCCCGCCAAGATCCATATGAGTAAAGATCAAACCAGATCTTTGCATCCAGGTAATCGTTTACGGCTTTGTAATAACCCAATCCTTCCAATCCAACACCAAAATCTTCGGTAACCGTAAATTGCGGAGGAATGATACCGGATTGTCTGCCTTTTTTCATGGGGAAAATCCCGAAGGGCAGGTAAATGGGAACAGGCACATCTTCAAATTCAGGATGTACTGGTCCGGTTACTACCAATTTTTTGTTGATGAACTTGGCCTTGCTGAACCGGAAGGCAAAATGGGGGGTGTCAAGGTTACAAGTTGTAAACCGTCCCCTGGAGGCAAAAAAAGTCTCAGGATCTATTTTTTTCACCTTCTCAGCAAAATTGTAGAGCTCGTCCTGCTGAAAAAAAGAACTGTAGGTAAGGCCTTTTTGGCTCTTGAAGTTAAACCGAAGGCTATCACTCACCGTGATGGTTTCTCCCTGTTTCATCTTGGCCATTCCAGTTACAATACCAGCGGTATCCCTTCCCATTTTTGCGGTAACGTACTGTGATTGCTGGTCAAATACAATTGTTGGGGCATTGACCTGAAGGTCATCGTACTTTATTTCCGTCTTTCCATAGAGCAGCATTTTCCTGGCATCTACCTCCAAAACCATAGAATCCTCAGCCTTGTGATCAACGGGTGAAGTAATGGAATCTGCTGAAAGCTTGAGGTTGAGGGTATCCACTTTTGCTTGCTTGGCTACTGTATCCTTTTTGCTTGTAGAGGGAATGGTATCTATAGTAGAAATAGCCAATATTGGGTGAAATGGCCATGCGGATCCATGCGTTGAGAATGTTAAAATAGGAAGTAACCCTGAGCATAAAATCAAGATAAAAAGATATTTTAAGCTAAATTTGCTTTGGGGCTGCAGCATAATTATGACGGGCAAAATTAGTCAATTTAAGTTGTAAGATTTTGTGAAGATTCCCAACAGTATCCCAAACTAAATGAAATTCAACTATGGTAAAATCAATACATTCATTTTCTCTGGTTTTTTCTTTGGTATTGATGCTGGGCTCAACGGCAATAGGACAACCCCTTGCCCGTGCACAAAAAATCAAAACCATCATCATTGACGCCGGCCATGGCGGAACAGACCCTGGTGCACGCGGTGAGTATTCAACAGAAGCACAAATCACCCTTCAAATCGCCCAAAGGCTGGACACGTTGCTCAGGAACGAGATAACAGATACGCGGATTGTGATGACCAGGAATACGGATGTTTACCACTCGGTTACCGAGAAGGCCAATTTTGCCAACAGGGAAAATGGAGACCTGTTTGTATGCATACATGTCAATGCTGCACCACCCAGGAAAACCGTTACCGGTTATAAATCTGTGCCCTATTACAAAGGAAAAGGCAGTAAAAGAAAAAAATACTACAGGAAAGTGCCCATTTATGCGACCTCGCCCAATCCTGCGCACGGAACTTCTACCTATGTTTGGGCTGCAGACAGGTCTGATGAAAAAGCGAAGGGGATAATTGAGGATGAAAGATATGAATCCTCTGCCGAGGTGATGGACATTCCAGATGTCAACAGCCCGGAAGCAATGATCAAGGCGCGTCTTTGGTCTCAGAAGTTTTTTAAAAACTCTGTAAAACTGGCCTCAATGATTGAGGATGAATTTGTTGCGGTGGGTAGGAAAAGCATGGGGGTACTACAGAGAAATCACATGGGTATTTGGGTGCTACAAGCCACCAACATGCCTGCAGTGTTGATTGAAACTGGATTCATCACAGACAAAGATGAAGAAGCCTACCTGAACAGCGAGAGTGGACAGGTAGAATTGACAAGGTCTATTGCCAATGCAGTGTTGAAATACAAGGCGATGGTGGATGGGAAATGAGGGTTTAGGGGGAAGAAAATGAATTAATTTATGATGAAAATATCTAATGAGACGAAGATCGGTGCGTTGACGGCTGTATCCATCACATTGCTGATCCTGGGATTCAATTTTTTGAAAGGCAAAAATATCTTTGTCAAAAAATCAACCATGTATGTCACATTCAAAAGAGTGGAGGGCCTTAATGTTGCTGATGGAATAAAAATCAATGGATTGAGGGTGGGTGCTGTTGAAGGGCTTGAAGAAAAAGACATGAACCTTTCAGAAGTGGTGGTGGCTTTTCAACTGCTCAAACAAATCAATATTCCTACAGACTCCTATGCCAAAATTGTTGCAACGCCTCTTGGATCAACTGCCATTGTCATCACCATGGGCAGTGCCACAACCTTCTTGAATGAGGGAGATACCCTCAAAGGAATGGAAAGCAAAAGCATGGTAGAGGACCTGAAAGAGACCCTTCAACCAACTGTTGAAAACGTGAACAGAACCCTGGCTACCCTGGATTCTACAATCAGAAAAATAGGCAATGTTTTTGATGCTGAAGCCAAGAAAAACATTGGCAGTACGTTGGAAGAATTGGCTTTAACCACTTCAAGACTCAACGCATTGCTTGAACCCAAGAATGGAAGTCTCGCCCAAACACTTGAAAACGTCAAGGGTTTCACCGGCAACTTGAAACAAAACAACGATTCCATTACGGCTGTGGTCAATAACCTTACGAAAGCATCCAGAGACCTGGCTTCCGCTGATATTAGCAAGACCATTTCCTCTTTGGAAAAGGCCACCACTACCCTTAACACCATCCTGGCTGGCATTAAAGATGGCAAGGGAAGCCTTGGCAAGTTTGCCACTGATGAACAGCTGTACAAGAACCTGAACAGCACCAGCAACAGCCTCAATACTTTATTACAGGATTTGCGATTGCATCCCAAAAGATATGTTCAGGTATCGGTTTTTGGCAAAAAAGACAAAACTGCCCCGCTAATGGCTCCGCTACCTGATTCCTTGCCTAAACAATAATAATGTACAAACAAGGAACCTTCATCCTGTTTTTTTCCCTCTTCTGCCTATTGCAAAACAATCAGGCGCAGGAAACAGTAACCGATAGCATTGCGCCACCAATTGACAGCAGCAGGTTCATTCAAATCATCAAGGCAGATATATTCAGAAGGGTCAAACAGGATTCAATCGGAGACCTTAATCTGTTGATTGGCAATGTGGTGATGAAGCAGGACAATACCCTATTCTATTGCGATAGTGCAGCACAGAATGTTAAGTTGAATCAACTCGAGGCTTTCGGTAATATTCACATCAACGATGCAGACAGTGTCCATACCTATTCACAATACCTCAAATACAAGGGAGATACCAGAATTGCCGAGCTGAAAAAAAAGGTGAAACTTACCGACGGGAAAGGGGTATTGACCACAGAAGCCCTTGAATACGATGTCAATGCCAAAATTGGCACTTATCTCAATGGCGGCAAGGTAGTTAACGGAGAATCCGTTTTGACCAGCAAAGAGGGATTTTATTACACTGATACCAAGGAAGTCTATTTTCAGAAAAATGTTAAACTGGTAGATCCTGAGTATACCATGACAACCGATACCTTGCTGTACAATGTTAATTCAGAAGTTGCCAGCTTTGTTGCAGCAACCACCATCAACGATGGGAGGTCCAGGATCCGCACAAGAGAAGGATTTTACGATTTAAAAAATGGCAAGGCCAGTTTTACCAAGAGACCCATCATCGATGACAGCGTGCAAACGGTGATTGCAGACAAGATTGATTACGACAAGAAAACATCCTCTGGTCTGGCTGATGGTAATGTTTTTTACAGGGACTCTGCCCAGGGAATTTCCATGCTCGCAGGCACTGCTGCATTCAACAATGAATTCAAGTCCATCAATGCCTGGAAGCGCCCCATGATGGTGTTCAAGCAAGACAATGATTCACTCTTTATTGCAGCCGACACCCTCTACTCTGCTTATCTCAAAAAAGATACTGCACGAAAAATAAACAGTGATACCATCCGCTTTTTCAAGGCTTATCACCACGTAAAAATATTTTCAGATTCACTGCAGGGAATATCTGACAGCCTCTACTACTCCGGCCTGGACTCGGTTTTCCGCTTTTATGTTGATCCGGTATTGTGGGCACAAGGCAGTCAGATATCAGGGGATACACTCTATCTTTTCACGAAGAATAAAAAAGCAGACCGTTTTCAGGCCAACGAGAATGCCTTTACCGTCAACCGCACCCCTGAAGGGCTTTTCAACCAGTTGAGGGGCAACAACATGATCGGGCAATTTGTGGATGGCGAAATCGATCAATTCAAAACCAAAGGCAATAGCGAGAGCCTTTATTATTTACAAGACCAGGACAGTTCCTACGTAGGCATGACCTATTCCATGGCAGATGCCATCATCATGAAATTCATCAAAAAAGAACTGAAAAGGGTAACATGGATCAATGGTGTTACCGGTACCACCTATCCCATCAAAGAAATACCGGAAGATAAAAAAGAATTGCGGGGCTTCAAATGGCTTGAAGCATTGAGACCAAAATCAGTTGTTGACCTCACTTCAATCCAATAATTATGATGATTGCAATTTTTATCATTGGTTATCTGGCCATCGCATTTGAGCACCAAATCAAGCTCAACAAGGCCTCCAGTGCATTGATCACCGGCGTAATCTGTTGGACAATCTATGTTTTCAGTGGTGTCTCGCATGATCTTGTACATTCGGCACTACTTGAGCACATGGGAGAGATATCAGGCATCCTGTTTTTTCTATTGGGTGCCATGACCATTGTTGAACTGATAGATGCACATCATGGCTTTGACATCATTTCCTCCAGCATCAAGACTACCAACAAAAAAAGATTGCTCTGGATAATTGCCATTATTGCTTTTTTCCTGTCTGCAGTGCTCGACAACCTGACTACTACGATTGTATTGATTTCGCTTACCGCTAAACTTGTTCACGACAACAAAGACAGGTTAATTTTTGCTGCCATGATTGTGATTGCTGCCAATGCCGGAGGAGCCTGGTCGCCCATTGGAGACGTAACCACGACCATGCTTTGGATTGGTGGTCAGATTTCTGCGACGACCATTATCATGCAAGTTTTTATCCCAAGCATTGTCTCTGTCATTATCCCTTTACTGGCATTGGGTCTGGGGTTAAAAGGGAATGTTGAAATGCAGGAAAAAACAACCAATCTTCATCATGGAATCAAATCATCTACACGCAACCTCGTTTTGATAATTGGGCTCTTGTCCCTGCTTTTTGTGCCCGCTTTCAAAACCCTCACAGGACTACCCCCATTCATGGGCATGCTGTTTTCACTGGGTATGATGTGGTTGATTACTGAATTCATTCACAGCGAGAAAGATACCATCGACAAGGATAGTCTCTCAGTCAATTATGCCATTCGAAAAATTGATACACCCAGTATCTTGTTTTTCCTTGGGATCTTGATCAGTGTTGCAGCCTTGCAATCTTCCGGCGTTTTGACTAATGTGGCTGGAAAATTGACAGACTTGATTGGCAATCAAAAGTTGATCGTCATGAGCCTTGGTATTCTTTCTGCCATCATTGACAATGTTCCACTGGTGGCGGCTACACAAGGGATGTATTCTTTGACAGAATTCCCTAAAGATCACCCTTTCTGGTTGTTCATGGCTTATTGCACCGGAACTGGAGGAAGTATTTTGATCATTGGATCTGCTGCAGGTGTTGCGGCAATGGGATTGACCAAAATTGAGTTCTTCTGGTACCTCAAGAAAATTAGCCTTTGGGCCCTGCTTGGATATTTGGCCGGAGCATTGGTATTTGTAGCCATGAACTGGCAATAACGACTGATCAATGTCCTTTTGCAGCGAGAAAACGCTCTGCATCGATGGCTGCCATACACCCACTGCCTGCAGCGGTAATCGCTTGCCTGTAGTGCTTATCCTGTACATCACCACAAGCAAAAACGCCATCAATATTTGTTTTGGATGACCCAGGAATGGTCTTGATGTATCCTGCCTCATCCATATCCAGGAAGTCCTTGAAAATGGAAGAATTGGGCTCATGACCGATGGCAACAAAGAAACCTGAAATTGGTATATCTTGCTTCTCACCAGTTTTGTTGTTGAGGATTCTTACGGCCTCCACTTTTTTATCTCCCAGTATCTCATCGGTATCCGTATTCCAATACATTTTAATGTTGGGCGTATTCATCACCCTGTCTTGCATCACCTTTGAAGCACGCATCTGGTCTTTGCGGATGAACATGTGTACAGTAGTAGCCAGTTTGCTGAGGTAATGGGCTTCTTCTGCGGCAGTGTCACCAGCACCAACAATGGCCACTTCTTTTCCCCTGAAAAAGAAACCATCACAAACAGCACAGGCACTCACGCCATAGCCATTCAACCTTTGTTCGCTTTCAAGGCCTAACCACTTGGCAGAAGCACCTGTAGCAATGACGATTGTATCTGCATGCATTTCTTTTTCTTCGTCGATCCAAACCTTGAAAGGCTGAGAAGAAAAGTCAACCTTGGTTGCCAAACCGTAACGGATATCAGCCCCCATGCGCTTGGCCTGCTTTTCAAAATCAACCATCATTTCAGGGCCCTGAATCCCTTCAGGATACCCGGGATAGTTTTCCACTTCAGTTGTGATGGTAAGCTGACCGCCAGGCTGGATACCCTGATACAAAACCGGATGCAAATTTGCCCGGGATGCATAAATGGCTGCAGTATACCCTGCAGGGCCAGATCCGATAATCAAACAGCTTACTTTTTCTATGGTGGATGTGCTCATGTTGTTAAATTTACTGTCTGCAAAAATAAAGTTAAAGGACTATAGTTTGTCAATTCGGCCTGACTATTTATCTGGGGACATCAAAGAAGGATTATTCGGGCCTAACGGGGGATGATGATGGTCCTGTACTGACAACCATATCCACCAAAATAACCAAGGGCATCATTGTTGATGTTGGAAAGGATACGAATCGGGCTGGAAAACGGATTACCGACACTTTGAAAATTGAATTCACTTGTTCGCCAAAAATCATAAGTTTGCTTATCAATATTGCAAACCTTGATCATCACAGTATCCCCCCGTTTAAAATAGGATGTGCTGTCTGAGAACTGGGTATTCTTATCGAATCCTTTGTCTACCGGTATGGTGTATTGCTTTCCATCAATCACCTGGTCATCAAATACACTGTTGAATCCGGGTAAAAACGGCTGTTGGCCAACTTTGGTAAAAAATCGGATATAATCTCCAAGACCTGGTTTATCAGTTGCCCTGATCACTACTTTGACACGGTTGCTGTCTTTTGCCAAAGGAACTTTTTCCCACCACAGGGAATCAATTTTTCTTGTGGTTTCAGGAATGGTGGTAGTTGCATTGTATACCTTACCCTCTGCCTCAATGACCATGCTGTAAGATGATTTGAGTTTCCCCAAAAAGGACAATGACTGGCCAGAAGTGGTGTAAAAATAGATTTTAGTGCCAGTGGAATTTTTAATGGAATCTTCCCTGAGCAATACCTCTGTTGCCCCATCCATAATGCGCACCTTGGCGTTGCGAACAAAAGAAGAGGAAAGCACTGCAGGATCAATCTTGCTGAAATAATCAAGGCTTTTGGAAAGGAAAACGATGGGTGGACGGCCATTTTCAATGGTGGCATCAACAACCAATCGGCTCTGGCTGGGATCTAAGGTTATGCTGATGTCCTTTTCACAGCTTTCTATCAATAAACACAATAAAATGATAATCAAATACCTCATGACAGACAAACAACCAAATGGTGGAAGAGTTCAAAAAAAAGCCCCGCATTTGCGGGGCTCTACGTTAGTTTTTAACCTAAATATGCTTTCAGCGCATTGCTGTAACGGGCTTTTTGAAGGCGTTTGATTGCCCTTTCCTTGATCTGGCGGATACGCTCTTTGGTAAGATCATATTTCTGACCAATTTGCTCAATGGTAACACCATTTTCACCATCCAATCCGAAATATGCATTCACGATCTCGGCTTCACGTGGGCTCAGTGATTTGAGTACACGGCGGATCTCTGCACGAAGGGAATCCTTCATTACATCATCATCCGTATCATCACCCCCTTGCAAGAGATCACCCATGGCCACGTCTTCGGCTTCGTGCACGGGCGCATCCAATGAAGTATGACGGGTATTGCTTTGGAAAATATTGTTGATTTCCGTTTCGCTCATTTCCAGGATTTCAGCAAGCTCTTCGGTTGATGGCTCCCGCTCATGCTCTTGCTCAAATGCCATATACGCTTTGTTGGCCTTGTTGTAGGTACCAATCTTGTTCTGCGGAAGACGAACCAGACGGCCTTGTTCAGCCAACGCCTGCAAAATAGATTGACGAATCCACCAAACAGCATAAGAAATGAACTTGAAACCTTTTGTTTCATCAAAACGTTGTGCGGCCTTGATCAAACCAAGGTTTCCTTCATTGATAAGATCAGAAAGAGAAAGACCCTGGTGTTGGTATTGCTTTGCAACAGAAACAACAAATCGTAGGTTGGCCTGAACCAATTTATCCAATGAACGCTGATCATTCATTTTAATCCGCTGGGCAAGAATGGTTTCCTCTTCCGGCGTGATCATGGATATTTTAGAAATTTCTTGAAGGTACTTTTCTACCGCCTGTGAGTCGCGGTTGGTAATCTGTGTAGCTATTTTTAATTGCCTCATGGTAGAATTTGGGTCTGTCTTCAAAAGACGGGTGAGCTGTCTTGGCGGGTTGCCAATGCTGTGTTATTTTTCAAAGGCTACGGTAGTATTTGCAAAATTAAAATTCATTTTCCACAAATCATAGGCATTGAACAAAAAATGCCGTTTTTTTATGGAAATCAATAAAATATGTGGACCAAAAGTTGAAAACAATGGGTTTCAACCGGTTTTGTTGAATTAATTTTGCTTGATGACCATAGATTTAAGATCGGATACCGTCACCAAGCCCTCAAAAGACATGCTCGATGCAATGCATCAAGCACCAGTCGGGGATGATGTTTTTCAGGAAGACCCTTCCATCAATGCCTTAGAAGCTTTCGCGTCAACAATGTTTGGAAAGGAAAACGCTCTTTTTTGCCCCAGTGGCACCATGACCAATCAAATTGCCATCAGGTGTCATACCCAACCTGGAGATGAGGTCATTTGTGACGAACTTTCGCATATCTATCAATACGAAGGCGGCGGAATAGCCTCCAACTCCGGCGCATCAGTCAAATTGCTACAAGGTGATCGCGGCAGGATTACTGCCTCCATGGTAGAAGCGGTCATTCACAACCCCGATGATATCCATAAACCGTTGTCGCGGCTGGTGGTTTTGGAAAATACTGCCAACCGAGGCGGCGGAAGCTGTTATGCGTTCAATGATATAATAGAAATTGGCACTGTTGCCCGACAGCATGGCCTTTCCTTTCACATTGATGGAGCAAGGTTATTCAATGCGTTGGTTGCCAAGGGAGAAACAGCATTGCAGTATGGTGAAGCCTTTGATACCATTTCCATTTGTCTGAGCAAGGGACTGGGCGCTCCGGTTGGCAGCCTTTTGCTTGGAGATGCTCACTTCATCAAAAAAGCCAGGCGCATCAGAAAAGTATTTGGAGGTGGCATGAGGCAGGCTGGCAGTTTGGCGGCAGCAGGATTATATGCATTGCAGCACAACATAGAACGATTGGATACAGATCATGCACATGCCAAGGCTATTGAGGCAATGCTCAAGGAAAAATCCTTTGTGAAGGAAGTTGTGCCGGTAGAAACCAATATTGTCATTGCAGAATGCAAGCCAGACTTCAACCTTCCTGGATTCATTTCCAGCATGAACGATAAAGGTGTTTTGTTTTTTGCCATCTCCCCCACCCGCTTCAGGATGGTCACCCACCTGGATATCCACGCAGACATGATCAATCAATTAGAAGACATTTTAAAACAATACAACTAATGCCCTTCCCTACCATCAATCCTACAAGAACCCAGTCCTGGAAAAAACTTGAAGCACATGCAGTCAACATGAAGCAGGTGCACATGCGTGAACTTTTCAGCCAAGACCCTAACCGTTTCGACAGCTTCTCACAAACAGACGGAGACCTGCTTTTTGATTATTCTAAAAACATCATCACAGCAGAAACGCTTTCCTTGCTGAATGAGCTGGCTGGCGAATGTGGTTTGAAAGATGCGATCAAGTCCATGTTTGAAGGTGAGAAAATCAACCGGACAGAAAACCGTGCTGTTTTGCATACAGCACTGAGAAATTTTTCAGGCGCAGCAGTTTTTACTGATGGTGAAGATGTGATGCCCAAAGTGAAGGCTGTTCTCGCTCAAATGAAAACCCTGTGTGGTAAAATTCATGGAGGAGAATGGAAAGGATATACCGGCAAACCCATCAAACAGATTGTCAACATCGGCATTGGAGGAAGCGATCTTGGCCCGGTGATGGTAACAGAAGCGCTCAAGCCTTATTGGATTGATGGCATGCAAGTTCATTTTGTTTCAAATGTTGATGGAACTCATATTGCTGAATGTCTTAAAGTTATAAGCGCTGATGAAACCTTGTTTTTAGTTGCTTCCAAAACTTTCACTACACAAGAAACGATGACGAATGCACATACTGCAAGGGATTGGTTCATACAACAATCCGGTGATGCAGCCCATGTTGCCAAGCATTTCGTTGCCTTGTCTACCAATGAAAAAGCCGTGGTAGCATTTGGCATTGATAAAGAAAACATGTTCGAATTCTGGGATTGGGTTGGCGGAAGGTATAGCCTTTGGAGTGCCATCGGACTATCCATCGCCCTGACCATCGGCTTTGAGCATTTTGAAGCTTTGCTGAAGGGGGCTCATCAAATGGATGAACATTTCAGGAACAATGCTTTTGAAGAAAACATACCCGTGAAAATGGCCATGATCGGACTCTGGTATGTCAATTTTTTTGGTGTTCAAACCGAGGCCATCCTTCCCTATGACCAGTACATGCACCGTTTCGCCGCCTATTTCCAGCAAGGAAACATGGAAAGCAATGGTAAAAGGGTAGACAGGAACAGAGAAACACTTGATTATGCGTCAGGCCCAGTGATTTGGGGAGAACCAGGTACCAATGGACAGCATGCGTTTTATCAGTTAATTCATCAGGGAACTGTAATGATCCCCTGCGATTTTATCGCCCCTGCCGTAAGCCACAACCCTGTTGGCGATCATCACCTTAAATTGATGACCAATTTCTTTGCACAGACAGAGGCTTTGATGAATGGCAAAACTGCTGAAGAGGCTGCTGCTGAACTTCAGCAACTTTCGGAAGAGGAAAGAAACAACTTGGTACCCTTCAAGGTATTTGAAGGAAACAAACCCACCAATTCATTCTTGGTCAAAAAAATAAATCCATTTGAATTGGGCAAACTCATCGCAGCCTATGAACACAAAATTTTTGTTCAAGGGGTCATCTGGAACATTTACAGCTTTGACCAGTGGGGGGTAGAATTGGGCAAGCAATTGGCCAATAAGATCTTGCCACAGCTTGATGGATCCCAGCCAATTGAGGGGCATGACAGTTCGACAACGGGGTTGATGAATGCGTTTTTGGGGTTGAGAGGTTGAGGGATTTATTGAGTGTAGCTCAGCTATTCTTTTTTAAACGAAACATCACCACGCCATGGTGAGGGATGGAAGTTGTTATTTTACCCTTGAAAATTCCAAGGTCTTTTTGGCGCCAAACATCCCTTATCTTGAAATTGCCAAGCAGGCCAATTTCATTAAAATTCAATACAAATGATTTGGGTTGTTCATTGCCCCAACGAAAATAAGATTGTGGTGTTTTTCCGTAACCGGCAATATTGAAGATTCCAACAGCATAGTCTCCATTCTCCAATTCCCTTTTCCATACCTGAAACCCATCTTTTTCTAAAACGAGTCGGGCTGCTTTGCCCAAGGGATCTTGGTTGATCGCGATGACCTCATCATTGGATAGTAGGTTCAGGGTAAATGCATCCAACCGCTCAATCGGACAACCGATCAACATGGGAGATGCAATCAGGCTGAATATGCTCACATGGCTGTATTGCTCATATGGGGTAAGTCGGGTTGGGTGCAATACAGGCCCAATAGAAACATCTCCCAAAATCATCATGTCAGCATCACCCCAATGTCCTGGACCTGTGTAAGGCGACCATTTGTCTAATACGAAAGCGGTATTGAATAAACTGGTCCAACTATCCTTGATGTCCGGACCAGTCCTGTACATGTTTGACAACCTCACCCAATCATTGACCTTTTCAAAAGGTGCATTATTGGAAAGGCTCAATACAATATCCCTTCCGGAGTTTTTTAGTGCAGTAGACATGCGTTCAGTTGAAGCAACATCAATGCGCCAGTCATATTTAAGAAAATCCACTCCCCAGGCAGCCATCTGCCGGGCATCATTGGGTTCAAACGTATACTTGCCAATGCGGCTGTATGGCTGTCGATAGGGCTTGAAAAGTTCATGTGTTTCACCTCCGGTAGGATAATCAGAGGAAGCACCTACATATCCACCATAGCTGGCGATGTAAGGTGTAGAATACAAACCAGCCTTCAATCCCATGCCATGGATCTGATCAATCATGCCCTTGATATCAGGAAACTTATTGTTGGGTTGCAATGCCGTATCTGGTCCACCGCGTTTGCCCATCCATGCATCATCCACATTGATATATGTCCATCCATGATCAGCCAATCCGGTTTTTACCATGGCATTGGCTGATGCCAAAACCTTTTCTTGGTCAATCTCAGCTTCCCAGGAGTTCCATCCATTCCATCCAATGGGTGGCGTGAGCGCGATGGTATCCCCTATTTTAATGGTCAAGTTTTTAGTCGCCTCGCCCAGTTTGTTTTTTGCTTTAAGGGTTACTTCATAAATGCCACGTTGGGCCACAGTTCCCGTAATAATGCCAGATTCAGCAGCGATTTTTAAACCGATCGGCAAATTCACTGCACTGAATTGTATCGGCCGCTGGCCAGTTGCTGCCACCTTGAATAGAAAAGGATTGCCGGGACGGGCTCCAAAAACACGAGCAGTATTGATTTGTGGCGTATTTTTTGGGGCTGGCGTCAGGATAAATTGGGGATCACTGTTGGGAATATACCCAGGAGTAAACCCTTCATTGATCATCAACCTGGCATTGGCCCAGTTGCCATTGGTTCTTTTGTTGCCCAATCCTCCCACTGTATCTGTGATCAATAAGCCCAGTTGCTTTACCCCTGTCAGGTCTACATCGATTTTGACTGCAGGATCCCCAACATTCATGGGTTTGCTTTGAAACAAGATTCGTTGATCGGCCATCACATAAAACGTAAGGGGTATGGCAGTATTGGAAGAATCATCAACACCCACTTCCGCATAGAACTTTTTAGCGTTGCCATCCAGCATGAATGAAAGCACTGCAGGAGATTGTGCCCCAAAACCCCTGCTGAATGGAACACCATTGATTTTGATGGTATTCTTCCAGTAATTGGACTTGGTGGATACAGGTCTGATGCCTTCTGAATAGGTCTGCAAGGGCAGGTCGTCAAAAAAAAGTGTTTTTGTGTTTTGTGCCTTAGCGCTTTGGCTTAAGATGAATACAACTGCAAAAAACAATACTGAAAACTTCATGATGAAAGGAGATTTTATACAAAAACAAAAGGGTGGAAAATTCCACCCTTGAATATATTTAAAGTTAACATCTTACCATTTGTCAACTTCTTCTGAGGCGCCGTTGTCACCTTCTGAAATTGACGGGGTTGAAGATGCTGAAGGAGCTTCGGGTTCTGCAACTGGAGCTTCATCAACAGGTGATGCAATGGCTTCAACAGCAGCAACTGGAGCAGCAACTGGTTGTGAATAACCACCGCTGTAACCGCCTTCTCCGCCTTCCCCACCTTCCTCATCATATTCATGGTTGAATGCATCGAAATCAAAATCAGGCATCAAATCAGTTTTTACATGATCTACTGCTTCATTCAATGCTTTCAAAAATTTATTGAAATCTTCTTTGTAGAGAAAAATCTTGTGACGGTCATAACCATCATCATTGAAACGCTTTCTGCTTTCTGTAATGGTCAGGTAATAATCATTACCACGGGTAGTTCTGACATCGAAGAAATAGGTTCTTCTTTTGCCTGCCCTGATGCGTTTGCTGTAAACGCTGTCCATTCTTTTTTCGTTGTTGTCGTACGCCACAATTGAAGATTTAGGTTATAGCAATTGGTTGGTCCCTATAAAGATAGCATTGTTTTGGAATTGTCAAAATTTAGTATTGCTTTTTTGGAACTGTTTTTTTATCACTAAAAAGCCTGTCATTGGGAGATCCCAGCGTCCATTTGCTGGGTTTTCAATAAATGGGCATAATACCCGTTGGCTTTGACCAAATCCTCATGGGTGCCTTTTTCTAAGACCATACCATCCTCCATGACAATGATTTGATCAAAAACAAAGGATGGAAAAATCCTATGGGTGATGATGATGGCCGTTTTATCCATCAAATAATGGTTAAGGTTTGATGCAATTTTGTGTTCAGTATTGGCATCTACAGCACTCAGACAATCATCAAATATCAGCAAGTCGTTTTCCTTGGAAAGTGCTCTGGCAATGGATATCCGCTGTTTCTGCCCGCCAGAAAGCGTAACGCCTCGCTCCCCTATCATCGTCTCAAATCCTTTGGGCAGTACCTCAACCTCCTCCAGGATTACCGCGTTTTCGGCAGCATTTTTTGCCTTGGAAATATCATCCTCGCCGGAGCTGAAATTGATGTTGTGGTGGATGGAATCGCTGAATAGAAAAACATCCTGGGGAACATAACTGACCAAGCTTCTCAGGGAATCAAGATTGAGGCCTTTTATATTTTTCCCATTCAACCTGATTTGACCTTTCTGAGGATCAAACATCCGGATCAACAACTGGGCTACCGTGGTTTTGCCACAACCGGTCTTACCAATCAATGCAACTTTTTCACCGCGTTTTATGCTGAGGCTAAAGTCCTTAACTGCCCTTATACCCGTATGAGGAAAGGTGAAATCCACCGCATCAAACTCCAGCAAATCAATATGGCCAAGCTTTTCAGCGTCCTTGACGTCAATGATATTGGAGTTGATTTGAAGGAATTCATTGAGTCTCTTTTGGGAAGCAGCCGCCCTTTGGATATTGGATACCACCCAGCCAATGGCAGAGACGGGAAAAGTAAGCATGTTGATGTAGACCACAAACTCTGCGATCGTGCCAGCGCTGATGCGGTGTTCCAGTTGATAGAGGCTTCCCATGTAAATGGTCAGCAATGTGCTCAGTCCGATCAGCAGGCCAATGGCCGGAAAATAAACTGCCTCCATGGTAGAGAGCGCCATACCACTTTTCCTGTATTCTTCACTTTCAGCGTCGAAAAAACCGAGGGATGATTTCTCTTGGTTATAGGATTTAATTACCCTGATGCCTGAGTAGGATTGCTGTGCCAAACTGGTAAGGGTGCTCAATTGTGCTTGTATTTTTTCGCTTTTCTTGTTGATATAGCTGTTGACAAAATACATGGCAAAGGCCAACAAGGGCAATGGAGCAAGCACATACGCAGACAAAAGGGCATTCTTTTTGAACATGTAGAAAAGACTGATCACTATCAGAATGGTGAGGTTGATCAGGTACATCAAGGCTGGACCAGTATACATCCTTACCCTTGATACGTCTTCCGACATGCGGCTCATGAGGTCGCCGATGCTGTTCACTTTATAAAATTGTGCATCCAGTTGCTGGTAATGCGCATATACTTCGTTCTTTTGGTCAAACTCAATGTGCCGGCTCATGACGATGATGGTCTGGCGCATCAAAAACATAAAAAAGCCCCTGATCAGTGCCAGTGCAAGCAAGAGCAAACCGCAGGCCATGACCAATTGAGAAAAACCAAGCCCCGCATTTTTAAACACCCCGATACACCACTTGACCAAAGGATCAAAAAAGACCTTTTCTGAAGGCATGGCAACCGGATTGATTGCGCGTTGCACTTCATCTACCACAAAGCCTGTCATCTGTGGTGCCAGGATACCAAAATAGTTGGACAGTAAAATGAATACGAACCCAAGTGTTAATCTCCACCGGTATTTCCAGAAATATTTGTTCAGCTGTTTGAGCTCCTTCATGTAAAAGCAAAGTTATTAAACTGCACTGAGGAGTTTTTAGATGTTTTTTTGATGATTTCTTTATAATTCGACTTTGATGTTTTACTTTTGCGCCGGAGAGATGGCAGAGCGGTCGAATGCGGCGGTCTTGAAAACCGTTGACTGTCACAGGTCCGGGGGTTCGAATCCCTCTCTCTCCGCAGGTTCAAAAGCCAGCACAATGTGCTGGCTTTTTTTGTTTTGTACGAGTCTGAACCGCAGGTTCAAGCGAGTATTCAAAACAAAAAAAGCCAATGCCACGCAGTGGCATGGCTTTTGAACCTGAATTCCCCCCAAAAGGGATCAGCTTTGCTAATCCCCCAAAGGATCATGAAATAATCCCTCTCTCCGCAGACGAGCTCAAAACCCACGATTTTTCGTGGGTTTTGAGCTCGTCCGAACAAGCGAATGCGGTGAATGATCTTCTTAAAATCAGTTACAACACTACGCCAACAGTTTATGCTTAAATGCATAGGCCACCATTCCAGCCATGCTTTTGACTTTCATTTTCCGCATAATCCTGGCACGATGAGATTCAACGGTTCGAGGACTAAGTCTCAACATATTAGCAATTTCTTTGATGGTGAATTCCTTACAAACAAAACCTATTATTTCAACTTCACGAGCGCTAAAGATGGCATTCAATTGTTCAAGGGGCTTATAATTACCCTCATCAAAAAGATTAACCATTGTTTTAGCGCTTGAAAGTGGAAAATATATGCGACCCTGGGCCACAATTGCATTGATTACCTCAAAAATTTCAGCTTTGTTGGTATTCTTGAGGATATAAGACAATGCACCTGCATGCATCATACTGATCACAACAGGGTCATCATTATGCATGCTCAATGCAATGACTTTTGTTTCTGGGTATAATGCTGAAATAATCCTTGTTGCCTCTATACCATCAATGATGGGCATTGATATATCTACAATTGCCAAATCTGGTTTAAATGATGCAACCTGGTCAATCAATTCTTGTCCGTTTAAAGCATGAGAAACAACCGTATAATTGGGATGTTGCGACAAAACAAGCTCCAGCCCATGTCTGAAAAACTCATGATCGTCCGCAATCACAATTTTAATTTCCTTCATAGAGATGATTTTGTAGCGGAATCCTGATATTGTAGCGGGTTCCACCAATGGACGAGTTGTCTTTAACCAACATTCCGTTCAGGTAATCAACCCTGCTTTGCATTTTAAGGAGTCCCAAACCATAGGATTGTGTTGCTTTAATCTTGTCCATATCAAAGCCAATCCCGTTGTCTGACGTCCGTATCAGCAAGTAATTTCCATCTTTACTGGATTCTATTTTCAACTGTGAAGCATTGCTATGCTTGATGGTATTTAAAACAATCTCCTGCAATATTCGGTATACCTGGTTGATTTGATCATCACTCAATTCTACCCTTTCCCTTTCCTGCAGCTGAAATTCAATTCCTTTGTCTAATCCTGTTTTATCGACAAACCGTTGAAGACCTGACATAAAACTCTGCTCATACTCGCTCAACGGCGCCATGCGTTTTGACATGACCCGGATACGATCAATGCACAAATCAATTACCGGAATACAACCATTCAAAATTTCATTTCTTTTATCATCCATCATACTCAAGCGCATCTTAACACTGGCCAAATAAGGAGAAATATCATTGTGCAACTCCACGGAGATCTCGTTCCGCTCAAGCTCTGAACTGATGATTTCTGACTTGTTTTTCTCATGCTTGAACTTATTCAACACCTGTTGCTGCCTGTACAATTGATAAAAAAAGTAAGAAACAATCAGTGCCAGCAAAAATGCAATGATCATCAATGCAATAAATATGTCTCTTTCTTGGCTGCCCATAAAAATGCGTATGAATATGCGATGTAGGTCAATAGGTTTAAAAATAATTTCAATTTGAATAACTTGAAAAAGAAAAGTTTTGTGGTGTCATCATAAAGAAATGCCATGAGAATAATCAATGTATCAAAAAAAAGATACGAAACAATCAAGGATATCAAAATCAACAAAACTGAATTCTTGTAGGGCTTGATAGTTGAATTGGAGAACTGATCGATGACCACAGGAATACTTAAAAAAATACAAAACATGGTGCTGACCACCATTCCCCAACGTTTCTTGATCAACACATCATACTGAAGATAATAATCAGTTAGGAAAAAAACAGCAACGGCCGAAAAAATCAAAAAAACTTTAATCCAAGAGAACTTTGATCCTCTCAGCAACATAACAAAATTAATATATAGAGAAATTGCTATGGTATTGTACAGGTAACTAATCTGAATTTTCAAGCCAGTATCGTTTGTATTAAGGGACAACAATTCAGATAAAAATCCTAGAGAAAGCCAAACAAAAAATAATTTTAAAGGAAACTGAAGTTGGCGGAATCGCCAAAATCCAACTGATATTGGAATCAATACTGAGAACATGAAAAAATATCTGGTCAAATCCCATTTCACAGCTAAATATTAAAATCCTGAAGATGGTGAACAATCTGGAGGACAAATTAAGGAGTCTTCAATAATTATATCTGTTTCACCTCCCCTTGATAAGCCAACCATGTCTTGGTCTTGTTCATTTACGGCAACAATTACGATGCAAACCTGCTTGTTTCCTTTAATCTTACTATGTTTAATCAGTGTATTAGGTAAAATTACTTAATGTCATAATTAACGGATAAATTAAATTTGAAAAACACCAACCGTTGCTAATCTAAACAAAAATGCCCCTCAATTGAGGGGCATTGCGCTTTGATATGATTACAAACTAGCCTTTTTATATACACCCAGTTCACTCATGGTGATGCATACAGGAGCTGCTATTCGAATACGGAGTTGTGCCGTTTTGACTGGTTCATTGAGGTAAATAATTCTACATGCACCTACAGAGGTTGCAGATGCTACTTTGGTCCAGTTGCCATTGATCATGGCTTCCACTTCAACTGAATCGATGCGTTGCCCCAAAGGAATATATTCACTCATCTTGATCAAGTCAAAGGTTTGATCAGCCGTCCATGTAAGGTTGACTAAAGCTGTTTTGACGGTGTCTTCAGTAGCCCAATAAGAGTCCATCGACCTGTCTATCAAGAACTGTCCCTTGTAGGATTTGCTTCTCTTGTTAGATACCCTTAGTGTAGAAGCTTGTGCCAGGTTATTTTTAAAGCTCTCATCAACCAGTTTACCAAAACCCTCCAGGGCTTTTACATCCTCATCGTCTAATAAACCACGGGTATCTGGGGCGATGCCAAGATCCAATGCAGCACCCCTTCCCACACTTTTCAGGTAAAGTGCAAAGAGCTGCTCAGGTGTTTTGGTTTTCCCTTTCTGCTCAGGATGGTAAAACCAGCCTGGCCTCAAAGGAACATCACATTCTGCAGGCACCCAGTTCTTGCCTCCTCTGGTACCAAAAGGATTGACCTCATGATCAAGGTTGCCGGGGATTGCCGCATTCATGCCTTTTGCCGGAACCGGTGTAAAAGTAGCCCAGGAGGTTTCTCCGGCAAAACCACTCTCATTACCAACCCATCTTACATCCCAGCCAATGTCACTGAACAGATTGGCCATGGGTTGCAACTTTCTTGTAATCGCCCAGGTGGTATCCCAACCATAATACGTGGATCTGTCAATCTTTCTGGTAGCCCTTTCACCACCATAATAACCATCACCCCCATTGGCACCATCATGCCAGGACATGAACAATTCACCGTAGTTGGTATAGAGTTCCGTCAACTGCTTCCGATATATTTTTACATATTCATGGGTTCCATAAACAGGGTTGTTTCTGTCCCAGGGTGAACAATAAACCCCGAACTTAAGACCTGCTTTTCTGCAGGCTTGTTCAAATTCTTTTACCATATCCCCTTTCCCATCACGAAAAGGAGATTGACTGATATTGTAAGCAGCGGTTTTTGTGGGCCAAAGAGCAAATCCATCATGGTGCTTGGCTACCAACACAAGCCCTTTTAAGCCTCCGGCCTTCAAAGCAGCTACAATCTTGTCTGCATCAAATTCTTTAGGGTTGAAAATTGATGGGTTGGCATCACCATAACCCCACTCTTTGTTTTCAAAAGTTGTGGGTGTAAAATGAACCAAGCCGTATACATCAACCTGATGCCAGGCCAGCTGCCTTTTGGATGGGAGCGCTCCATAAGGTTGTGGGGGGTCTTGGGCGAAAATAAACCCTGAGGTCAAGAGTAAGAATACTGGTAAAATTTTCCTGAAAAATCGCATGATGCTCAATTTAATTTTTTTGATTTTAAAAGCCATTTTCTCAATACCATCCAATAGTCTTACTAAATGATTGGTATGGGATAAATTGTTTCTAAAAATATGCTTTTATTAAAATAAATAGTCGGGATTATCCTAAATTGTCTTCATTAACTCAATATAAGTAGAAACATGCCAGCATCCCCCTTTGAACTTGCCAGTCCTTACGTAATTGTAACCGGAGGTGCCAGCGGTATTGGGCTATCCATTGTCAAATTGTTCCATGAGCAGGGAGCCATCGTTGATGTGTTGGATTTGAACAAACCCAGCGTTGAATCTCTTGACGCAGCAAAGCTTGACAAGGATACGGTTCATTTTCATGAAGTGGACATCACCAACCAGCAACAGGTAAAACAAATTGTATCAGTAATCGCCATCCAGCGTGGGATTGGCATTCTGGTCAACAATGCCGGTATCGCCCATATTGGTAATGCCATGAATACATCAGAGGAGGATTTCCAAAAGATTTTCAATGTCAATGTCAAAGGGGCCTATAATTGCATGCATGCCTGCCTTCCCTTCATGGAAGAACAAGGGGAAGGGGTGATCCTCAACATGGCCTCAATTGCAGCAACGGTGGGTATCACCGATCGGTTTGCCTACAGCATGAGCAAAGGAGCAATCCTCTCCATGACACTGAGTGTTGCAAGAGATTTTATCAAGAAAGGGATTCGTTGCAACTGCATCTCACCTGCTCGGGTGCATACTCCATTTGTTGACGGATTCATCAACAAGCACTATCCAGGCAACCAACAGGAGATGTTTCACAAACTATCACAGAGTCAACCCATCGGAAGAATGGGAAAGCCCGATGAAATTGCTACGCTCTCATTCTTTTTGTGCAGCAAGCAAGCATCTTTCATTACAGGCTGCGACTACCCTATTGATGGCGGTTTTATTCGATTAAACAATTAAATTAATGATATGAAGCTATTCAGATTTGAAAAGTCCGGATCTGTCGGACTTGGCATGGTGGATCAACACGGAAAAAACATTGATATTTCAGCATCAGGAATGGACCTGACAGAAGGTTTCTTTGAAGCCAATGGTATTGAAAAACTTGCTGCATGGATCAGTGAACATGGAAACAGTTGCAGTGAAATTTCCGGTGAGATCAATTACCTCTCTTGCGTGGGAAGACCTTCCAAAATCATTTGCGTTGGCCTCAACTATGCCAAGCATGCCAGAGAAAGCGGCATGGACCTTCCTAAAGAACCTATCATCTTTTTCAAAAGCACCACTGCTCTGGTGGGGCCTAACCATCCGGTGATCATTCCAAAAGGATCCACTAAAACGGATTGGGAAGTGGAGCTTGCGGTAGTGATTGGAAAGAAAGCATCGTATGTAAATGAGGAAGATGCGATGGAATATGTTGCAGGATATTGCCTTCATAATGATTATAGTGAAAGGGCCTTTCAATTAGAGAGAAGTGGTCAGTGGGTGAAAGGAAAAAGTTGTGACAGCTTTGCCCCAATGGGCCCCTACCTTGTTACAAGAGACGAGGTATCTGACCCGCATCAACTTCACATTTGGCTGGACGTTAACGGGAAAAGGATGCAAGACTCCAGCACTTCGGACCTCATCTTCAACATTCCTCACCTTGTGAGTTACATCTCTCAATTCATGACCTTGCTGCCAGGTGATGTCATTAGCACTGGAACGCCTGAAGGGGTTGGCCTGGGACAGAAACCAGAACCCTGGTACCTGAAAGCAGGAGATAAAATTCATTTGGGTATTGAAGGCCTCGGAGAGCAACACCAAATTGCCATTGCCCATGAGAATTGATGCCCACCAGCATTTCTGGAACTATGACCCCATCAAACATGCTTGGATCAATGACGAGATGAAGGTCATCAAAAGAGATTTTAGTCCTGGAGATCTTGCACCGCTTCTCAAAGAATTGAAATTTGATGGAACCATTGCGGTTCAGGCAGATGAAACCATGGCTGAAACTGAATTCCTGTTGGGACTTGCCAAGAAGAACGATTATATCAAGGCTGTTGTTGGCTGGGTTGATCTTCGAAAGGAGGCTGTAGAGGATGAGTTACTGATGCTTAAATCCCACCAAAAGCTGGCAGGATTTCGGTGCATCATGCAAGGTGCAGAAGATGAAGCCTACCTGAAAAATCCTGTTTTTTTAAAAAACGTTTCGCGGCTTACCCAGTTTGATTTTACCTATGACCTGCTCGTATTCCACAAACAAATGGAATCGCTGGTAAGGTTTACTGATAAACTTCCAGACAACAGGCTGATCTTGGATCATATCGGAAAGCCGGACATTAAAAACAAGGAAATTAAACAATGGAAAGAGCAGCTGAGGATTCTCTCCGACAATCCAAATATTTATTGCAAGTTGAGTGGCATGCTGACAGAGGCTGATTATCAACGCTGGACCTATGACGACATCATGCCATACATGGAAACTGCCGCAGAAATTTTTGGCGTTGACAGGATCTGTTTTGGCTCTGACTGGCCTGTCTGCCTTTTGGCAGGTAGTTTCAAGCAGGTACATGATGTAGTGGATCGCTTTGCCGAACAGCTCAATGCTACAGAAAAGGAAAAGATTTTTGGAACCAATACTGCAGCATTTTATAAAATATAACCATGGATTTAGCATTAAAAGGAAAAGTAATCATCGTTACAGGTGGGGCAAAAGGAATCGGTGAAGCCATTACCAGGGTATTGGCAGCTGAGGGTGCATTTCCTGTCATTCTGGGCAGAAGTGAGGCAGACAACCAGACGCTGCTCGATCAGCTTGGAACCGGGGGTCAGGTAAGAGCAGAATTGAATGATCCCACACAATGCAAGGCTGCTGTTGATCAGGTGCTTGAGAAGTTTGGGCGGATTGACGGTGTTGTAAACAATGCAGGCGTCAACGATGGCGTAGGCCTTGAAAGCGGCGACTATGAAGGATTTGTAAAGTCATTGCACAGCAATGTGATCCATTATTATTTGGTGGTGCAGGCCGCGCTTCCTGAATTGATCAAGAACAAAGGTACGATTGTAAACATCGGTTCAAAAGTGGCAGAAACCGGCCAGGGCGGTACTTCTGGTTATGCGGCAGCCAATGGTGGAAGGAATGCATTGACCCGTGAATGGGCAGTAGAGCTGCTCAAGTATGGCATCCGTGTAAATTCAGTCATCGTTGCAGAATGTTATACGCCACTTTATGACCGTTGGATCAAAACCCTCTCCAACCCTGAAGAAACCTTGAAAAAAATCACAGACAGGATTCCATTGGAAAAAAGAATGACAACCGGTGAGGAAATCGCCAATATGGTTGTGTTCCTTATTTCCTCAAAATCTTCGCATACAACAGGACAAATCATCCATATTGATGGTGGCTATGTACACCTTGATAGGGCTGCTTTACAATAAAATCCCAACACATGACAACCAAAAAAACTGCCTACCTCCTCCCCTTTATCCTGGTCACCAGCCTCTTCTTTTTATGGGGGATTGCCAACAACCTCAATGGAATACTTATCCCCCATTTGAGAAAGGCCTTACAGTTGACCAACATGCAATCCACTTTTGTTGACACTGCCGTTTACCTCGCCTACTTTCTTGCCGCTATTCCTGCAGGCATCATCCTGAAAAAGTTTGGTTACAAAAAAGGGATCATCACCGGACTACTGGTGTTTGCCACCGGCGCTTTCCTGTTTATACCTGCAGCCAATTCAAGAACGTATGAAATATTTCTGTTGGGCCTGTTTATCATCGGATGTGGTTTGACCATCCTCGAAACAGCTGCCAACCCTTATGCCACCAAATTAGGAGACGCAGAATCTGCCACGGCCCGTCTTAATCTTGCCCAATCCTTCAACGGACTGGCAGCCTTTTTAGCCCCAGTAATGGGAACCATGTTCATCCTATCAGGCAAAGAATATTCACAGGAAGAGATGGCCATCATGTCTGAAGTAGACAAGATCGCTTACCTCAGTGGAGAAGCAGCCTCTGTAAAGATGCCGTATATGCTCCTTGGATTTTTCCTGGTAGGCATTGCCATCCTTTTCTTTGTCAACAAATTTCCGGAATTCAAGGAAGAGGAAGAAGGAACAAGTGCAGGAAGCCTTGGCGATGCATTGAAACAAAAACACCTTGTTTGGGCTGTTATCGCACAATTATTTTATGTTGGTGCACAAGTTTGTGTAACCAGTTTCTTTGTAAGAATGGCCATCTCAGGTGGTGGCGTTGATGAAAAAACTGCTGGCTACTACCTTGGCATTTATGGACTGTTGTTTATGGTGGGAAGGTTTGCAGGCACTGCCATGATGCGTTTCATATCCCCTGCAAAACTCTTGTCGCTTTACTCCGTTGCCTGTATTTTGCTCAGCCTGGTGGCCATCTATGCAGATGGTCAATACGTTGTGATCGCATTGGGCGGACTTGGGTTTTTCATGTCCATCATGTTCCCTACCATCTTCTCCCTGGGCATCAAAGACATGAAAGAGAATACAAAACCAGCTTCTTCCCTTATTGTAATGGCCATCATTGGAGGAGCCATTTTCCCGGTGATCATGGGTAATATCATTGACAATGCCAATGATAACATCCAGATTGGCTATACCGTTCCGATGGTATGCTTTCTGGTGGTATTGTACTTTGGATTAAAAGGCCATCAACCTCAAAAAACTGCAGCATGAAAACCTTTTGTCTAGCCAATGACCTTAAAGACGACCCACAACTGATTGAGGAGTACGAGCAACACCACCGGGCAGTATGGACGGAAAACCTGCAAGGGATTCGTGCAAGTGGCATTTTGTCCATGGACATTTTCAGAACGGGCAACAGGCTTTTCATGATCATGACAACTGATGACAACTTCAGTTTTGAAGCCAAGGGAAAAGCGGATGCATCAAACGCAAAGGTCCAGGAATGGGAAGCGCTGATGGACAAATACCAGCAACCCATTCCATGGGCAAAGCCCGGCGAAAAATGGGTATTGATGCACCAGATTTTTGCAATGCCTGAATGAATCTACCGCATGCAGTGATCATCAGTCAATCCAATGATCAGTTGATTAGGAAGCCACCATGGCCCTTGTATAACTGAACAGGCTTGTCCAGCTTTAGCTCTAAAACAGTGATGTATTTGTCTTGAACGCCCTTGGGGATATCGATATAGACCAATCCTGGCACAGGACTCCAGGATATCTTCCCTACCACCTTGTGCTTGAGTTTGGTTCCATTGCCCAACACGTTGATCTCCTTGATTTGGTTGCTCAAACCCTTTACCATGATGGTTCCGGATGTTTGTCCTTGTAAAAAAAGGAACAGTGAAGTTGAGTCTTTGGAGATGGTGGTGGGTCCGTAAAAATGACCTGGCGCTATGCCACCCAAGGTCCCAAAAATGGCCTTTTCATGTTTCTTGTTCCAGGCACCCAACTCGGTGAGGATATGGCGTTGTTCTTTGGGGATGGTGCCATCTTCTCGTGGGCCAATGTCCAACAAAAGGTTTCCTCCAGTGCTGACGATATCGGCGAACAACGCAATAATTTCGTAAGGAGTTTTCCAGGCGGTATCAGTTTTCCGATAGCCCCAGTTGTTGTTGGTGGTCATGCACAATTCCCACCAATCATACTTGGGACGGCTCACGGGCACATTTTGCTCTGGGGTTTCATAATCGCCATAGCCCATCAAACGGCCATTGATGATGGCAGCAGGATTGCTTTTGAGGATTCCTTCACGCACCTTTTGGCTTTCCCATTCTTCGGCTGAATGTTCCCAATCACCATCAAACCAGTACAGGTCTGGCTTGAACTGAGTGGTAACTTCATTCAACTGATTTTGATAAAAATTCTTGAAGCGTTGCCACCTGGCAGGATCTTCGTTGACTTTGTATCGGCTGCTGTCCTTTAAAAATCCGGGATAGTCTGGATGGCTCCAGTCAATCAGAGAGAAATAAGCCCCTGTCTTTACATTTCTTTTTCTCAACTCATGGTAAAATGGGGTGAGCAGGTCGCGCTTGGCAGGTGTATTCTTTACTGTGCTGTAATGGTTTTCTTTTGTGTCCCAGAGTGCCACGCCATCATGGTGCTTGGTGGTGATGACGGAATACCTCGCGCCAGAAGCAGCAATCAGGGAGGCCCAATCGGCGGGATCATATTTTGCAGCGGTAAAGCTCTTGGACTGATTCATGTAATCCGTCCAGGAGATCTGCTTGTTATGAAAGCTCCAGCTTTCTGAGACATCTGCCACTGCATAAATGCCCCAATGAATGAAAATGCCCAATTTAGCATCTGCAAACCATTGCATTTTTTGCCTGATCGAATCAGCATTGGTCTTTTGCTGGGAGAACGATTGGCTTACCAACAAAACAAGGACCAAGAATAATGAGGCAATTTTCAATCGAAGAAATTTCATGGATGAATCGTTTAGAATGGATACAATGTAAAACTATTCCTCTACTTGCTTTTCAATCACTGCAACAAGATCATCGAAATTGACTTGGAGCGGCATGGTGCCAAGGTTGACAACAGCTTTTTTTCCCCTCAATGATGCCAGTACCCCCACCTTGTTGTTCTGGCTCATCAGCACCAAATCGCCAGGAACTGGTGGTTTGCCCGTTTCCATGTACCGGCTGTCGAGTTTTTTCTTTTTCTTTTCCGTTACCTGCTTCTCCTTCTGGTTGAAAAGAAGGGCCTGCAGGTTTTTCATCAATTGCTTTTTGTCCTGATCAGACTCAGACCTTCTCCAATCAAAAACAATCTGCTTGAGCTTGCGCTCCATGTCTTTCAGGTAAACCATCTTTTCCTGGGAAACAAGATTCTGGTGTTTGAGCAGCTCCACTTGTTGGCTGTGTTTTTCCCTTTCCAGCTGTTGGTTCAGGGACTTTCTCAACACTTCATTTTCCTTGATCATCTTCTGCAAATCTTTCTCCTTACCCTCTATCTTGCGCAGATCCTGTTCGGTTCGGTTGAGCAATTTGTCAAGGGTAAAATGATTCTCATCCACCAATTCCTTTGCCCGGTTGATGAGCTCCTGTGAAAGACCAATGCGCTCTGCAATGGCAAAGGTGTATGAGCTTCCCGGCTTACCAAGATTCAATTTATACATGGGCAAAAGGCTTTTTTCATCAAAAGCCATGGCACCATTGATGATGCCAGAGGTTTTACTGGCCATTACCTTCAGGTTCAGGTAATGCGTGGTCACAATGCCATAGGCATGGCGCTTGAGCAATTGCTCAAGAAACACTTCCGCAAATGCCCCTCCCAAATTGGGATCAGATCCACTGCCCAGTTCATCAATAAAAAACATGGTTCTGCCGTTGGCATCTTCCATGAAATATTTCATGTTCTTGAGGTGTGCACTGTAGGTACTGAGCTCAAACTCGATGCTCTGGGTATCCCCAATATGGATCATGAGTTGCTTGAAAATACCAAATACCGAATCAGGATGAACCGGCACCAGCAACCCAGCTTGAACCATCATCTGCAAGAGGCCTGTTGTTTTCAAACAAACGGTCTTACCGCCTGCATTAGGCCCAGAGATCAGGAGAATTCTGTTCTTTTCATCAAGGGTGAGATCAAGGGGTATAACCTGCTTACCTGACTTTTTATTGTAGATCAACAGCAATGGGTGATAGGCTTTGATCAATTTGATGCCTGAACTGTCTTCCACGTGTGGGATATGGGCATCCATTGTTTGGGCAAGCTTGGCCTTTGCCCTGATGAAATCATATTCACCCAGCACTTCCATGTATTGCTTCAACAAGGGGCTCTGGTAAGAAAGCCTTGCTGTAAGGTCTCTCAGAATTTTATACTCCTCATCTCGTTCATCATTTTCGAGGGAGAAAATCTCATTGTTCACCTCAATTGTTTCTTCAGGCTCAATGAAAGATGTGCGTCTGGTATCACTTTCTCCATGAAGGATTCCTTTGACAATTCTTTTGTGTTCTGCATAAATAGCGAGCACCCTTCTGCCATTCAGGAAAGACTCTTCAATATCGGCTATGTAACCGGATTTCTGCAACTTGCTGAGCATCCTGTCAAAGGTCCGGCGCTGCTCATTTCTTTTTCTGTAAAGCGCCATGCGGATCCTGGCAAGATCCACAGAGGCAGTATCCACCACCCTGCCATCATCCCCAATGATGCGGTCTATTTCTTCTGGTATGGATTTTTCAAAACGGGTTTGGTTGATGACCTGGTACAAGGCACTGTAATTGCTTGTTCTTTCATCATCAAACCAACGAAAAATGCTTTTGATGTTTTCGGCCAGGTTTCTGAACAGTTTAAAAACATCACCGCCCAATACGGCCCCCGGAATAGACAAAAGTTTCAGTTCCCTCGACAGGTTAAAGGCCTGATCGTGCTGAAAGGTCTGTCCGGCAGACATGATTTGCAAATACTGGTAAGATTGTCGAAGCTCAAGATCGATGAATTGTTTACGGGTATGGATCCTTAAATTGGCGGCACGCTCCTTGCCAAAATGGGTTCGGGTCTGCTCTTCAAGCAGGTTCCTGACCTTGTCAAATTCAAGCTGAACAGATGCGGATGCCGGGTACAATTTCATGTTAAACCAATGCTAAACTGGTTGCAAAATTAAGCCTAAAAACACTCCCAATCTCATTTCAGCATAACTTAGGGACATATTCTTACCAATCAATTGTTAACATGAAAATATTCATTCAACTCCTCTTATCTTCATCAATTTTTATGACGGCTTGTGCGCAACAAAAAGAGCAAAACAAAGCGTCGGAAACCCAAAAAGCAAAATCAACTCCCATGAATACTGAAAAAATCACCTTTGGAAACGGCTGTTTCTGGTGCACTGAAGCCATTTTCCAGCAAGTGAAAGGTGTGGTAAAATCTACCAGTGGCTACAGTGGTGGACATGTAGAAAACCCAACCTACGAACAGGTTTGTGAAAAAAATACCGGCCATGCAGAGGTGATTCAAATAGAATACAATCCTGCTGAAGTAACAGTGGATGAACTCCTGGAAGTATTTTGGCAAACACATGACCCCACCACCTTGAACCGTCAGGGCAACGATGAAGGACCACAGTATCGCAGCGTTGTTTTTTACCACAACGAAAAACAAAAAGAAAGGGCTGAATTCTTCAAGAAGAAACTGGATGAAAGCGGTGCTTTTTCAGGTCCGATTGTCACTACCATCGAACCTTTCAGCAAGTTTTATGTAGCAGAGAATTATCACCAGGACTATTACAACAGAAACGGGAACCAGCCGTATTGCTATTTTGTGATCAGGCCCAAAATGGAAAAATTCGAGAAGGCTTTCAAGGATAAAATGAAAAAATAACGTACCAAAGATGAAGCATATTTACGCGCTTATTGTGTTGCTTGCTGTGGTTTTGGATTCTACTGCCCAACTCAACAGTCAGGCCAAGTCATACACAAAGGCAGATACATTAAGAGGATCACTGAGCGAAGCAAGAAATTGGTGGGATGTGCAGCATTATGCCGTTTATGTTGAACCTGATTACGAGAACAAAACCATCAGTGGCAAGGTTGACATCCAGTTCAAGGTTTTGGGATCTGGCAAAACCATGCAGATCGATTTGCAGGAACCCATGCAATTGGGTAAGGCATATATTGGCGATAAGCCCATGACTTTCAAGAGAGAAGGCAATGCATTCTTCATCAATGTTTCAGTTGCACTTCCCAAAGACAGCATTGTTACACTGGCACTTCAGTTTCAAGGAAATGTAACGGTTGCCAAACGTCCTCCTTGGGATGGTGGCTGGATATTTTCCAAAGATAAACTCGGCAGGCCCTGGATGAGCGTGGCCTGTCAGGGGCTTGGCGCAAGCGTTTGGTTCCCTTGCAAGGATCACCAAAGCGATGAACCAGATCAAGGATCCACATTGAAAATCAATGTTCCTGATTCCTTGATGGCGGTAGGCAATGGCAGGTTGATCAGCAAAGAAAAATACAAGCAGGGATGGACCGCTTACAAATGGGAAGTGAAAAATCCCATCAACAACTACAATATCATCCCTTACATTGGCAAATATGTTTCTTTCAGCGAATCATATCCCGGAGAAAAAGGAAAGCTGGATTGTGATTATTGGGTATTGGATTACAACCTGGACAAAGCAAAGAAACAGTTTGCACAGGTAAAGCCCATGTTACAGGCATTTGAACATTGGTTCGGCCCTTATCCGTTTTATGAGGATGGCTTCAAGCTGGTAGAAGCGCCACATCTTGGCATGGAACACCAGAGTGCTGTTGCCTATGGCAATGGATTTCAAAACGGCTACAGGGGCAGAGACCTCTCCGGAAGTGGGTGGGGATTGAACTGGGATTTCATCATCGTGCACGAAAGTGGGCATGAATGGTTCGGAAACAACATCACCACCAATGAAGTGGCGGACATGTGGGTGCACGAAGGATTCACCAACTATTCTGAAACCATTTTCACCAACCATCATTATGGAAAGGATGCCGGGAATGCTTACGTACAAGGAACCAGGAAACTGGTACAAAATGACATGCCCATCATTGGAAAATATGGCGTGAATGAAGAAGGTTCCGGAGACATGTATTACAAGGGCGGCAACCTGGTGCACCTGATCCGTCAATTGTTTGATGACGATGAAAAATTCAGGATGGCATTAAGAAAGATGAACAAACGGTTTTACCATGCCACTACCACTTCAGCAGCTGTTGAACAATTCTGGAGCGAACAATTGAAGCGTGACCTTTCTCCCCTTTTTGACCAGTACCTGCGTGCAACCAAAATACCAACCCTGGAAATAGAGAAAACAGGGAATAAAATCAAATACAGGTGGTCAGACTGCAACAGCAATTTCAATATCCCCTTAAGGGTGATGGTTGACGGCAAACCAGTATGGATTGAACCCACCACAACATGGAAAACCTTCAAGGGCAACACAACCATCAACAGTTTTGAGCCTGATAAGAATTTCTTTGTAGGATTTGCAGTGTTACAGTAGTCGACCTGCCTTGACAAATCTTCTGCTCCAGTAAGCCTCATCCAAATCACTGATTACCACACCCATGGAGGTGGACGCATGAACAAACTTGTTATTGGATATGTACATGCCGACATGCGAAATACTCCTGCCGGCAGCAAAGAAAACCAGGTCGCCCTCTTTTAGGTCCTGCTTTGAAATCTCTTTGCAAAAATCTGCCTGCTCCCTTGACGTTCGGGGAAGGGTTAAGCCAAAGGCTTCGCTGCTAAGTCCTTGAACAAATGCAGAACAATCTATTCCCTCTTTTGAATTACCCCCGATCCGGTAAGGCACGGCCCACCACTGGTGAACATATTCAATCAGTCTCTTGTTGGTTAATTTCTCCACTTCAATATTGAGCAAAACAGCATACCTGAAAACAACAGGTGGAATGTATTCTATTCCCTCCAAATCATTCAGATATCCCATTGATGATTTATCATCGATGAACCCAATGGCAGTACTGGGCTTTTCCTGGGATGGATCAGATTTGATCCCCTTGGGATTGAGGGCAATTGAAATATCATCAAAAAATGGAGAATTCCTGGTTACTTGTTTTTTTACAGGTGATGACTTGAACAGGGCACAGGATTGCAAGAAGCCTGCTACACAGAAGAAGAACAATATTTGATTGCGGTTCAATGCCATTCACGTTGTGGAAAAACCCTTTCCTGCTTTTGCTGTTTATTTACGAAATTTGATCTCTTCGCCCCACTACAATTACCATGTCACGTTTCTCACATCTACACGTTCATACCCAATATTCTTTGCTGGATGGTGCAGCAAGCATTGGCGCCTTGTACAAAAAGGCCATCAATGACAACATGCCCGGACTGGCCATTTCTGACCATGGTAACATGTTTGGTGTCTTCCAGTTTGTTGCGGAAGCGCACAAACACCGCACCGATCCGAATGACAAAAATAGTCCTTTGAAGGTAAAACCCATCGTTGGATGTGAATTTTACATAACAGAGAACAGGCACAGGAAAACATTTTCCAAGGAAGAGAAGGATCCCAGGCACCATCAAATCCTCTTGGCCAAAAACGATATCGGGTATAAAAACCTGGTAAAACTGACCTCTCTCGGATACATTGAGGGAATGTACAGCAAGTATCCAAGGATAGATAAAGAATTGATTCACAAGTATCATGAAGGACTTATCGCAACAACTTGTTGCCTTGGAGCCCTGGTTCCCCAGACCATCATGAGAAAGGGTGAACAAGACGGCGAGAATGAGTTCAAATGGTGGCTGAATATTTTTCAGGACGACTACTATGTAGAATTGCAGCGACATGGCATGCCTGAGCAAGAGAAAGTAAACCAGGTATTGCTCAAGTTCGCCAAAAAATACAATGTAAAGGTGATTGCCTCCAACGATTCACATTACGTTGACCAGAAAGACTTCAACGCACATGATATCCTGCTGTGCATCAATACGGGAGAAAAAGTAGCCACCCCCGCAGCGAGGGAGTTTTCGGATGATGATGTCAGCCTAAAGAACAAGCGGTTTGCATTCCCCAACGACCAGTTCTATTTCAAGACAACCGCTGAAATGACATCTGTCTTTCATGACCTTGAAGAGGCCATCGACAATACCAATGAAATCGTGGACAAAGTTCAGGTGTTGGACCTCAAAAGAGACATCCTCCTCCCCCATTTTGTGGTGCCAAAGAATTTTGCAACACAGGATGAATACCTTGAACACATCACATGGGAAGGTGCAAAAAGAAGATATGATGTCATCACCCCTGAAATAGAAGAACGCCTCAATTTTGAGTTGTTCACCATCAGAACAATGGGTTTTGCCGGTTACTTCCTGATCGTTTCTGACTTCATCAAGGCAGGAAGGGATCTTGGGGTTTTCATTGGCCCAGGCAGGGGTTCAGCTGCAGGCAGTGTGGTGGCGTTTTGTATTGGCATCACCAATATTGACCCCATCAAGTACAAGCTCCTGTTTGAGCGTTTCCTCAATCCAGACAGAAAGTCCATGCCCGATATCGATACTGACTTCGATGATGAAGGAAGGCAGAAAGTGATCGATTATGTGGTAAACAAATACGGAAAGAACCAGGTGGCACAAATTGTAACCTACGGTACAATGGCCGCCAAAATGAGCATCAAGGATGTTGCCAGGACCATGGACCTTCCCCTGATCGAATCCAATATCCTCGCAAAGCTGGTACCGGAAAAACCGGGCATCAGCCTCAAAAGGCTTTTGCATGCTTCGCTCAAAGGCGATGACAGCCTTGTTGAAAAAGAATCGCTGAACCAGGATGAGATTGAAAATGCCAAAATGCTCCGCGATATTTATGGTGGCACAGACATCAGAAGCCAGGTACTCCACGAGGCAGAGATCCTCGAAGGTTCTGTGCGGAATACCGGTATACATGCTGCGGGCATCATCATTGCTCCAAGGGATTTGACTGACCTGCTTCCCGTTTGCATCGCCAAGGATTCGCCCATGTGGGTTACACAAATAGAGGGAAGTGTGATTGAGGATGCAGGTGTAATCAAGATGGACTTCCTGGGATTGAAGACGCTGAATGTGATCAAAACATCCCTGGCGCTCATCAAGATGAATTATGGCATCGAAATCGACATAGACAAGATACCGTTGGATGACGAAAAGGCATTCAGGCTTTACCAACTCGGAGAAACCATCGGCACTTTTCAGTTTGAAAGCCCGGGTATGCAAAAATACCTGCGCGACCTCAAGCCGGATAAGTTTGAAGACCTGATTGCAATGAATGCCCTCTATAGGCCAGGCCCATTGGAATATATCCCCAACTTCATCAACCGAAAACACGGACGAGAAGCCATTTCCTATGACCTGGATGAAATGCAGGAATACCTGGAGGAAACCTATGGAATCACCGTATACCAAGAGCAAGTAATGTTGCTGGCGCAGAAACTTGCCGGATTCAGCAAGGGGGATGCCGATGTACTGCGAAAGGCCATGGGTAAGAAGCAAAAATCTGTGCTTGATAAAATGAAGGGGCAATTCATCGGCAATGCCCTGCTCAAAGGATTTGCAGAAGATAAATTGCAGAAAATATGGACAGACTGGGAAGCTTTTGCGCAATATGCCTTCAATAAATCACACAGTACCTGTTATGCTTTTATAGCCTACCAGACGGCCTACCTGAAATCACATTATCCCTCAGAATTCATGGCGGCAGTACTGAACCATGCAGGATCCATAGAAAAAATTACCTTCTTTATGGAAGAGTGCAAACGCATGGGGCTCAATGTTCTCGGGCCGGATATTAATGAATCACTTCAGAGTTTTGCGGTAAACAAAAAAGGGGAAATCAGGATAGGGCTTGGCGGACTAAAAGGCGTTGGTGAAGCAGCGGTGGAGTCCATCATTGAAGAAAGAGAAAAGAACGGGCATTATGTGTCCATTTATGAACTGGTCAAAAGAGTCAACCAACGAACGGTAAACAAAAAATCACTGGAGAGCCTGGCGATGTCTGGAACTTTCGATTGTTTCCCGGAATTGCACAGGGCTCAGTATTTCTTTCAACCACCGGGAGACAGCTCCAATGGACTGGAAAAAATCATCAAATTCGGAAACATCTGGCAAGGACAGACAAACTCCAACCAAAACACCCTGTTTGGAGACCTTTCCCTCGTGCAGGAGATTCCTCCACCCAAGGTTCCTGATTGCCCGCCATGGTCACTGACTGAAATCTTGGACAAGGAAAAAGATGTGACAGGCATGTTCCTTAGCGGACATCCTCTCGATCATTACCGGTTTGAGTTGAAATACTATGGCATCATGCCCATCAATGACTACAATGAATTCAAAGGAGGCATTGAACTGCAGAAAAGTCCCAACCAGGCATTAAAACTGGCAGGATTGGTCACCTCGGCCCAACACAAGATTTCAAGGGCAGGTAAAAAATATGGCAGTATTACCATTGAAGACTTTTCAGGCAAAGTGGAAATTACCCTGTTTGGCGACATGTATGTGAAATTCTCCAACTATTTTATTGCAGGCAGCTGCATCCATGTAAAAGGAAACTTTGAGAAATGGGAAAGCAGGAATGAATGGAATTTCAGGGTTTCAGAGATTTGTCTGCTTGAAACCATCAAAAGGGTCTTCACCAGACAACTGCAACTTACCCTTCAGGCGGGAAGCATTTCTGAATCTTATGCTGCTTTTCTTCACAACAACCTGAAAAAAAACCCAGGCAAAACCCGGCTGAAGCTGATCATGATTGACCAGGTGGAAAGGCTGAGGGTTCAAATGAAGACCACGGAGAAAGGATTTGAAATGAATGACGAAATGGCCGATTTTCTGGAAAACAACCCCCTGATTGAGGTACAAGTTGACGCTGTTTAAATGAAACATGTCTTTTTATGAAATATTAAAAATTGGAACTAATTTTGCATTTCACTTGATTATCTAACATACAATCTAAATACATGGCAAAAGAATTTACAGACGACAATTTCCAGCTTGAAGTACTGGACTCAGATAAGCTCTCTATGATCGATTTTTGGGCTGAATGGTGTGGACCTTGCCGCGCGATCGGACCTGTTGTAGAAGAACTCAGCAAGGAGTTTGAAGGAAGGGTTAACATTGGAAAAGTGAATGTGGACCACAACCCACAGCTCTCCATGAACTACGGCATCACCTCTATTCCAGCTATCCTTTTCATCAAAAATGGCCAGGTTGTAGACAAGCTTGTAGGTGCACAACCCAAACACAATTTTATTAAGCGGATTGAATCTCACCTATAACCCGCAATTGTATTAATTTTGAAACCGTCACCCTGTGGCGGTTTTTTTATTTTCCATGGCAACCATTCGCAAGCAGAGCATTTATTCCTCCATCTATATCTACGCAGGCTTTGCGATTGGAGCCTTCAATGTATTGTTCCTTTTCCCAAAATTCTTTACGCCAGAAGAGTTTGGCCTTACCCGGATCCTGATGGACATTGCGTTGATCCTTTCCATGATCTGTACCGCAGGAACGCTGCCAGTGGCGCTGAAGTTTTTCCCTTTTTACAAACATTACCTGCCCAAAGAGAAAAATGAGCTACCCACGCTGGTATTTACACTTGGTCTGATCATGTGTACCCTGCTGTATTTTTCATTTCCTTACATTGAGCCCATCGCTTTAAAAAAGTTTTCTAGCCGCTCTCCTATTCTCGCCAATCACCTTAGGCTGGTTCTTCCATTGACCATTTCCCTGGTGGCACTCTCCATGCTCGAGGTATTTGCCTGGATCATTGGCAAAACGATTCTCGCTAATTTTTTGAAAGAATTCATGTTCAGGATTGTTGTGCTGCTGGTTATCCTGGCCTGGGTGTTAGGCATGATAAATGACTACACCATCTTCATTGAACTATACGCTTATCTATACTTTATCCCTGTTGTTGTTTTAGCATGGGTGCTGATGCGCAGCCAATCATTTCACCTGGTATTCAAAAAAAGCAAGGTGACCCATAAGTTTTCTGGCATGATGGCACGATTCGGAGGAGCCTATTTTCTGGGCAACATCCTGAATGTGATAGCAAAGACCAATGATACCATCATCATAGCCTCTCAATCTGCTGGTGGACTGGCAGATGCTGCCATCTTTACCATTGCCACCTATCTCATAACGGTCATGGATGTTCCACAAAGAAGCATGGTGTCAGCAGCTACCCCCCAGATTGCCCAGGCCTGGAAAGACAAGGACCTTGCCAAGCTGGACAGGCTTTATAAGAAAACCGCCTTGAATTTGCTGGTGATTGCCTCAGGAATTCTTGGGGTTGTGATCCTGAATATTCCCGCTTTTATCCATGTATTGGGGCCAAACTATGCAGGCATGTCGATGCTGATGTTGATTTTGGGGCTGAGCAAATTGATTGACCTGGGAACAGGAATGAATACCCAGATTTTACAGCTCTCAAAACATTGGATGATAGATCTGTTGACCAATATGTTTTTTGTAGTGGCTTCCATCTTCCTCAACTATTTTCTGACCAAATCCTATGGCATCGTTGGCACAGCCATAGGCAGCCTCATTGCAGTTGTACTCTTCAATTTTATCCGCTTTTTCTACATCAAAAGGATCTATGCCTTGCAACCTTTTTCCTGGAGAAATGGCTTGACACTATTGGTAGCAGGAGGGCTGACATTTGCATTGTACAGCATAACATTCCATGATTTCATTTGGATCAACCTCATCCTCAAATCAGTAATTTTTATTGTGGCATTTGCTTTCGTCGTCATCCGCTTCAATATTTCTCCAGACATCACTGAGCTCTATAACATGGCCAGAAGCAGGGTTATGCAGCGGAGGTCTTGATTATTATTGTATATTGCCCAATAAACCAAACTAACATAGCTATGATGTGGGAAAACCTGAGCCGTGGATTGCTGGGAATGTTGTTTTTGATCGGCCTTTGTTATGTATTGAGCAATAACAGAAAAGCCATCAATTGGAAACTGGTTTCCATGGGAATCATCGCCCAGATTGGCTTTGCCATTGGCGTCCTGTCAAAGGGAAAATATAATTTTTTCAGGATCGTTATCCAGTGGTTTTCTGACAAGTTTGTAGAGATCATCAACCTTGCACACAAGGGAATTGAGTTCATGTTTGGCAACCTGGCGGATGCCTCTGGAAGCTGGGGATATACCTTTGCCATACAGGCACTACCCAATATCATATTTTTTGCAGCCCTTTCCTCCTTGTTTTATTACTTGGGCATCCTTCAAAAAATCGTTTATTTCTTTGCCCTGATGCTGAGCAAGCTCAAGGTTTCAGGTGCAGAAAGTGTCTCCACCGCAGCCAATATTTTTCTGGGCCAGACTGAAGCACCCCTGATGGTCAGACCGTTTCTGGAAAAAATGAACAGGAGTGAAATCCTCTGCATCATGGTTGGCGGAATGGCCAATACTGCAGGATCAGTGCTTGCCGCTTATGTTGGTTTTCTTGGCGGGAATGACCCGGTACAACAACATTTTTTCGCATTGCACTTGTTGAGTCAGTCCATCATGAGTGCACCTGCAGCTATCGTTTGTTCAAAAATCCTTTTTCCCCAAACAGAGAAAATCGATGAGCGGATTATCGTATCCAAAGAGAAATTTGGAGAAAATGCACTGGATGCTATATCATTGGGAACCACGGATGGTCTGAAACTTGCGGTCAATGTAGGCGCCATCCTGATTGTTTTCACAGCCCTGATGTATGTCCTTAATTGGGTACTGGGTTCTGTAGGATATTATACAGGCATCAACAGCCTGGTGGCCAGTTTTAGCAAGGGCAGATACGACGCTTTGTCGTTTCAAATGATCCTGGGATACCTTTTCTCCCCGATTGCATGGCTGATTGGTGTCAGTGAACGGGACATGGTGTCTGTGGGGCAATTGCTGGGTGAGAAAACCATCATCAATGAGTTTCAAGCCTATATCACTTTTGGTAAAATGAAGGCTGAAAACCTGATCACAGATCCCAAATCCATCCTCATCACCACCTATGCCCTGTGTGGTTTTGCCAATATTGCCTCCATCGGTATCCAGATCGGTGGAATCAGCCAGTTGGCGCCCGGACAAAGGAAGAACCTGACCGAGCTGGGCTTCAAGGCCCTGATAGGCGGAACCATCGCTTGTTTGATGTGCGCTTGCATTGCCGGTGCACTCGGATAACCAGTCCTTTTTTAAAGGAACATTTGCATTTTTGGGTCTAACTTTATCCCAGCCTGCATGTTATACAGGTATACTATTGCATTGGTTGGAAAAAGACTCATATCAGCGGTAACCATTCTCTTTCTGGCTATTCAGTCTCAAGGGCAGCAATCCATTGAGATCATCCAAGGTCAACGCACGGCTATTACCATACCCATCAAATCATGGAAGGCAGACAGTGCAGACCCTGTGCTGAAAATCAAAACCAGGGACGAAAAAGGGCTGATCCATGCCCAGGACCTGGAGCCATTGTTGTTCACGCAGTATGGCTCAAAAACCAGGGAAGAAGACATGCTTTGGCAAAAGGATACCAGAGGATTTCAAAAGCCTCATCCATCAAATTTGAGAAATGCACCCATGAACCTGATCCCCCTGGAGAGAAATGGAGGCTATGTTGACAAGGCTTTGGATGGACAAGGTTTCAGCAACATCAATCCAGCAGATCCCAGCATAGCGGTGGGGCCAAACCATATCATCCAGATGATCAATGGAAACAATGGCAGTGCACTCTTCAGCATATACGACAAATCAGGAAATACCGTTTTCCATCAAACCTACATGGACCAATTGCCAGGCAGCAGTTACAACGGTGGAGGAGATTGCATTGCCTGGTATGACCAGCTTAGCGACAGGTTTGTCATGTCGGAATTTGGAGACAGTTCCAAGACCGGCATCAAAATAAACAGCCTGATCATGGCGGTTTCTGCCAGCAACGACCCTACTGGCGCATGGTTCATCTATGAATTTTATTGCGACCCTTTTTTCCCTGACTACCCCAAGTATGGCAATTGGCATGATGCATGGTATGGCGTAACCAGGGATTTTTCAGATCAATACCTGGGCAATTCCATTTGGGCCTTTGATAAAAACAAGATGATCAGCGGTGCAGCCAATCCCACAGTACAACGCCTGAGGTTAACTGACCCAGACAACAAGTTCAATGCACTGGTGCCAGTAACGCTCACTGGAAACAATCCTCCCCTGTTGGGCACACCTGGTTTGTTTCTGTATTACAATGATGATGTGTTGACCGCCTCACCATCTGATGCAGACAGCATTGGCCTGATCAGTTTTAAGGTTGACTTTACAGACCCTTCAAAATCATTGATCAAAACTGAAAAGAATTTTGCCGTTGCAGCATTCAACAGCATTGTTTGCAACAGCCGGAATTGTGCCACTTCACCAGGACCTCAGGGATATGATGTGGTAAGCAACCGGATCATGCACAAGCCTGGGTTCAGGAATTTTGGCACCCACCAAAGCATTGTAGCCAACCATACCGTAGATGTGAATGGCAATGGTCTGTCGGGAATCAGGTGGTATGAATTGCGCAATACAACCGGATGGACACTTTATCAACAAGGCAGTTATGCCCCTCAGGCGCAGTCAAACTGCAACCCCAATAACCTGCGCCACAGGTTCATGGGGTCTGTTGTGCAAAATGGAAAAGGACAAATAGCATTGGCTTATAATTTCAGCAGCAAAAACGATTTTGCATCCATTGCCTTTACCGGCAGGAATCAAAATGACCCTTTGAACCAGATGGCCTTTGAAGAGACCAACATCAAAAAGGGAACGGGATATGGCACCAGTGCCAACAGGTGGGGAGACTATAACGACATGGTACCAGACCCTTCCAATGATTCCGTTTTTTGGTTTACCGGAATGATTGGGAATACTGCCAATACCTGGAGCACATCACTGTCTTCATTCTATTTGAGAAACAATCCCCAAACAGATGCCAAACTTTCCGGCATTGTTTATCCCAATGCCTGTGAGCCCATTTGTGCCAGCAGTTTTCAACCCAAAATCACCATCAGAAACAGTGGAACTGAAGTCCTGCAATCAGTAAGGATTACTGTTTTGCTGAATGATAATAAAATCAACGAGGAGCTGTGGACTGGCAATCTGGCCTACACAGAAGAAATACTGTTCACCCTCAAGACGCTGACCATTCCTCAAGGAAAAACGGCACTAAAAATCATGCTTGACCGGCCCAATGCCAAGGCAGATCAGATGCCTGGCAATGACAGTGCCAGCATAGCCGTTGAATTACAATCCATTCAAACAATGCCCATCGTTGAAACGGCAGAATCGGGTTCCATGCCTCCTGTCGGATGGTCCTTTCAGACCAATGGAAGCAGCACCCTGGGCTGGAAAAACACCAACAAGGCCTCCTATGAAGGCAGCAGGTCATTGGTTTTTGACAATTTCAACAATGACGAAAAAGGGAAAACTGCAGACCTTCTTGGTCAGCGAATCAATGCCAGCAATTATGATTCACTATCGATGGAATTCATGCTGGCCGCTGCTTTGTATGATGCGATTAACCTTGATACGCTGGAAATCATGGTCAGTGCTGACTGTGGAAAATCATTCAATTCAGTATATAAAAAATGGGGAACAACATTAAGCACCAAAGCGGGATTTACATCCACTGAATTTATTCCTGTCAAAAGCGATTGGAGAAAAGAAACCATTGACCTCAGCAGGTTCAAAGGGAATGATATCCAAATCAGGATACTTGGCACAAACCAGTATGGCAACAATATTTACCTTGACAACATCAATATCGCCGGTTTCTTTTTTCCTGCAGCAGATGTAAAAACGGATTCAATTGACACCCCAACCCTGGTTGGATGTGAGCCATTGATTGCTCCCATTGGCCGATTTACGAGCCTCGGCAAGGATACACTGAAATCCCTTGACCTTCAACTTTGGGTCAATGGATTGATGCGGGAATCAAAAAAATGGAACGGAATCCTCCTCAGAAATAAAGCGGCCAGTGTAAGTTTCTCATCATTGGCCATCCCAGAAGGAATACACAACATCAATATCGTTGCAGCCAATCCCAATGGTCAGGTGGATCAAAACAAAATGAATGATACCGCTCATTCTGTTCATCATTATTTGAAACCAATAGACATGCCATTCAAAGAAAGCTTCAATGGTTTGAACCAGTGGCCCATTTATCCCATTCATGGAAACGATAAATGGCAAAAGGGTTTGTCTTCATCAGCAATGGTTGCAAGAAATTTCCAAAGACCATCCTTCGTCAGTGGGATGATATCGCCCCTTGTGATCAGGGGGAATCCGGATTCTGTATTCCTTGATTTTGACCTTGCAGCCAATACTCCGATTGTTTCAAAACCTGATACACTTGAGATAGCCATCTCCTGGGATTGTGGCAAAAACTGGCAGTCCGTTTATAAAAAATGGGGATCAACGCTGTCCACTGCAGATAGAAATACTTCCACTTCATTTGAGCCCTTGAACGCGACAGAATGGAGAAAGGAACGTATTGACCTGACAAGCATGGTGAACGGCAAGAATACCTTTATGACGCGCTTCGTCAACATTGGCAATGGCAACAACAATGTTTACATAGACAATGTCAATATCACATCCATCACCCTGCCCCAACGGTTGAAAGATCAGGGACACCTGCTCTACCCCAATCCTGCATCAACCAATACTGCTATCCAGTTTTTTCCAGCAATAAGCAACCTGAAGTCCATTCAGTTGTCAGATGCAAAAGGTGGTATCGTTTTATCCTATCAGTACAAAACCGGACAGTCACTTAATTTTCAACAAATCAACTTGGCCGGATTGCCTGCAGGAGTTTATTTCCTGAACATTCAATTCACTGACAAGTCGATCACCGAAAAATTAATAAAGATGCCACAATGATGGTTAAGGGTTCAACAGGGTTAGGTCAGACCAAATTCAGCGTGTATTTTTGCACAAAGACGCTACAATGAATGGATCTATCTCCAGCCTGATTGATTTGCCAGGGCTCAACCCCGCTTTCAAAACAATTGCATCCAAAATTGAAAACAGGCAAAGAATCAGTCCGGAAGAAGGTTTGTTGCTTTTTGAGAAAGGC
>Ga0207909_1000049_pt1 | contig 47528 bp, 51 predicted proteins | sample LakMenEpi05May10_FD_150672 | JGI IMG/M metagenome (GOLD analysis project Ga0207909, IMG submission 150672) | Freshwater microbial communities from Lake Mendota, WI - 05MAY2010 deep hole epilimnion (SPAdes) | ecosystem: Environmental > Aquatic > Freshwater > Lake > Epilimnion/Euphotic zone ...
GGTTTCACCGATGTTGTCATCGGACTTTCTGGCGGAATCGACTCTTCTATCGTTGCGGCAATCGCTGTCGATGCATTGGGTGCAGACCATGTGCATGGTGTTGCAATGCCTTCTCGCTACTCAAGTCAAGGTTCGCTTGATGACGCAGAGAAATTAGCAACGGCTCTCGGGATAGATCATCGCGTTATCTCCATTGAACCGGCGTTCACTGCGTATCTCGAGATGCTTGCGCCTTCATTTACTGGTAAAGATCCCGACCTCACCGAAGAGAACCTGCAAAGCCGTTGTCGTGGAATGTCACTGATGGCATTGAGTAATAAGTTCGGATGGATGGTTCTCACCACTGGCAATAAGAGCGAGATGGCCGTTGGGTATTTCACTATCTATGGCGATTCTGCCGGTGGGTATGCCGTTATTAAGGACGTGTTCAAAACACAAGTCTTTGCGCTGTGCCGTCGCATCAATGAGCGCGCCGGCCGCGAGATAATTCCTGAGACAGTTATTACGAAACCACCGTCGGCCGAATTGCGTCCCGATCAGCGCGATGACCAGAGCCTTCCGCCATACGAAGAACTCGACCCCATCTTGCGTCATTACATTGACGACGATCTAACTGTTCCTGAAATTGTGAAACTTGGTTTCAATGAAGGCGTTGTTTCACGCATTGCTCGACTTGTTGATGTGAATGAATACAAACGTCGTCAATGTGCGCCGGGTGTGCGAGTGTCAACGAAAGCGTTTGGCAAAGATCGGCGTATGCCAATCACAAATGGTTATCGATCAGAGCGCGCGTAAATAGTTACGAGTAGCGCAGCCACGCCGGAAAGACCTGCCGCTGCAAGTGCTGGCGCGATTGGCCCAACTGAGTCATACAAAGACGTTGCAACAGTGCTGAAGATTGCGCGGCCGCATGTGCCTGCGCCAACTGTGAGACCAAGACCTATGCCGCCACTTGTGGGAACAATGTTTGCTGCCAATGGCAACATACTCACTATGGCAAATTCAAAACCCAATATGAAGATGATGAGCATGGGCACTGCAATAAATGAAAGCTGAGTGCATGCGGCCATCACGATTGTTGCGACAACCATCAAGACTGCTCCGCGTCGAACACTGATTTCTTTGCCCCACGTATCAGTAACTCGTGCACTTCCCACGCTCGATACCAATTCGAAGACGCCGAGTGCGATGATGACGGCAATGAGGCCAGCACTAGAAAATCCGAACTCGTCCTCAAACCATGGGCCGAATGTGATGCTGATGCATTGGCTGGCACCCATAAGGCAGAACGAAAGAACAAAAACCAAATAGCCACTGCGCGGGATAGTGCCTCGGACTGCATCTGAAACGGGGGCATGTGCTTCGTGTCGCGGTAGCGCACTGAGAATAAATGACGCCGAGATAGCCATTGCGATGGCGCCCACTGCAAAACCTGCGCGCCACGAGAAAACTGCAGTGGCAACACCCATAGCGGCCACACCAATAAATAGCGACAGTGCCCATGACGTTTCAATCACTCCAACGATGCGCCCACGTCGTTCATAGGGAACATGGTCGTTCACCCAAATAATCAGTGAAGTGTCGAACAAAACTTTAGAACCACTCATGACAAACATTGAGATTGCGAACTGCACCAATGTGGTGGAAGTGGCAGCGCCAACAACTGCAAGCGTGATGCCAATCATTCCGATTGTCATAGAGACAACACGGTTTCCTTTGTCAACAATGCGTCCAAGAATGGGTGAACCAAGTCCGGCAAATTCTCCGATCATGAGTGCAACGCCCATTTGCGCGACGCTCACATCTAAACCACGAGCGATTACTGCAATAAATGGTGGGGCGAAGCGATAGCACGCATTTGAAAAGAGGCGACCCCAGATGAGCCTGTCTAAATTCTTGCGAACAACTGGTGCGTATGTGTTGTCTATGTAGCGAGAAAACATCTAGTTAGAGCTCTTCGCCGATTTCGCCGTGTTCGAATAACTCAACAACATCACCAACGGTGATGACTTCAGTTGCATCTGGTCGCACGATGAACTCACAACCGCCAAGGTTTGGTATGCGGCTATCTCCTACGCGATGTGAACGACGCATGACACGAATGACGCCGGCATGTGCAACCACTAACACTTCGCCACCGGGGAATTGTTCGGCAAGGTCGACAAGTGCGGCAGTGACGCGCGTGACGATAGAAATATCTGATTCAAAACCAGGTGGACGATTGTGTGCTTCTAGGTAACCCGGCCAATCACGTTCAATTTGGTCGTGGGTGAGACCTTGCCATTCACCAACATCAGTTTCACGAAATCGTGGATCTGCGTCTAACAAGCCAATGCCAAGACCTTCGGCGATGTATGTGGCGGTAATGCGTGAGCGACGTAAGTCGCTTGATGCGATGGCGTCGAACATGCCGAGCTTCTGTGCAGCGCGTCGCGCTTGTTCGTATCCGAGGTCGGTGAGTTCAATATCTGCTTGGCCCTGCCAGCGACCAAGAGCGTTCCATTCGCTTTGCCCATGGCGAAGCATCAAGATCTTGGTGGGAGGAGTCACCCTTCGAGGATACTTCGGTACAGGTCAGTCGAAGAACTGTTGTCAGTCGCCAGAAGTGATGCAGGCAAGGATTTCCAGAAAGAACTGGTCTGCCATTGCAATCATCTCTTCATCTGTTCGGTCTTGCACAGGGTGCGTGGTGTAGACCCGCTTCATCGAAGGCATGCCAAGAGCAACAGATTGGGCAGCGCCGGCTGAAATGAATTCCTCGGTGGCCACGAATACACCAGGTACTCCACGAAGTTCTAAATCTGAAATGTCATGCACACTGCATGACGTGCAACTGCCTCAATCGGCTAATGCTTCAATGACCAAGTTGCATTGCGTAGCAATTTCTTGCCGCAAGTCAACTGGCGCAGGTTTTGTAAACGTTGGTTTAGAAAAACGAAGTACTTTGGCTCCGCGCTCCGTGAGCAATTCTTCGATGCGGTTCAAAAAGACATTGCCGCGTGGCTTTGAAATGTCGAGCAATCCGACGGTGAGGCCTTTCACGCTGGCAGGACGAGCAAGCAATTGTCGTACGGCAGGCGTCGACTCATTGGTTGGATCGAGAATGGTGATGCCAGTTGCCATGGGTATCAGTATGTCACGAGCCGACGATACGAGTGACGGGGTCCGAGCCGATTGCACCATTTGCCCATCCAGCAACAATGGATGAAAACAAACCTGCACCACCGCCGGCATAAGTAAGTAGCACTCCACCTGGGCGGAATTTAGGAAGTGTGGCGTCTTTCAGGTGGGGAGGAATACCCTCTGCCATATCGCGCGCGCCGCGAACAAGTTCACTGCCATGCGTAAGAGAACGTTCGGTGATCTCGGCGATGAGTCGCTCGCGATCCCATCCTGCCTCTGCATACACGCGGCCGTGGTCTGGGCTGATTGTCAAAATTGCGTCGAAGCCAATGACCAATTTCGGGTGATGCACAGTTTGCAGTGAAGCAACGAGCGAATTGGTGAGTTCTTCTGGTGTGCGTGCAAGTTGGTCGACAACACATCGTGGTCCCTCGCCAGCAAACACGGTGACTGCATTTTGGCCTAGCGGAACTCCACGTTCTGTGGCTAACGAAGTAAATGGCGAACCTTCTTCGTCTTCAGCAAAACAGAATGAGATTTTTCCTGGGTTGCCATGTGTTGCACGGTCGACTTCACCGGGGCGGCCACCACCCACATTGCGAATCGTGAGTTGCACGGCACGACCAATGGTGTTGTTCGCACGATTGCCTTGACCAAATGCGTTGATGCCAGAGTTCATTCCGATGGCGCGAGTACCTGGGCCGTTGCAGATGATGACGGGGCCAACAGGCATGGTGGTGGCCAACACTCCGTGCATATTGAATTGGTCGTTGCACACTGCTTCAAGAGCAGCGATGACCCATGGCATGTACTCGGGAAGGCAACCGGCCATCACTGCATTGATTGCGATTTTTTCAACAGTGAGCTCCACAAGGTCTGGTGGCGCAATTGCAATGACGTCTTGTGGGTGGCGTGTTGTACCGGTGAGCATGCGCAACACGCGTTCGCGTGTTGGCGGAATGACTGGCAAACCGTCTGTCCATCCGCGCGCATACATGGCTTCAAATTCATCTTCTGCTGCAGAAAATTCAACGGTGCGTGCAATCACGGGTGAATCGGTGAACTTTGCGCGCAACTTGTCAACGATGTCTGGGTCGACACTCATGGAGCCACAACCAGGTCGCATGGCTGGTAAGTCATCACCTAAGTCGGCGATACCGGTGATGCGTTGCCAATCAGTTGCTTTCCAACCAAATGTTCGTTCCACTTCTTTGCCATTGACCACTTTGATCAGTGTGGGAACGGTGTCGATGTCGTGATGCCACGAGACAGACAAATCTTCGTCATGAATAGGTGAGACAGATGATGGAAAGGTTGGATCATCTTGGGTGTACACCGTCAGTGAATTGCTAGCAGAAGCAATGTGAGCAAGAACGGGTTCCACCATTTGGCAGGTGGCACATTCGCGTTTCACAATGACAACGAATCCATCTGGAAGTACCGGCGCAACAGAACTCATGGCCGAACGCTACTCTGACAGCGGAGGCGTTTGAGTACCTGGTGGGCTTCGCTGTCTTCAAAACAGACGGAACGGGCGAACCCCGTTCGGCGGGTTCGATTCCCGTCCGCCTCCGCCATCACCAGGCATGTCCCGGCAAGCGCACATCACCATTGCGTTTGGTGAGACCCATTTTGTCGAGACAGTTGGCAAGAGGAAGTGCGTGCTTACGAGTGATGCCTAATGCATCGCGAAGTTGAGCCATAGTGAAACCGTCTGGGTGTGTCTGCCATAAAGCTGCTAGCTGAGGGCGCACGTCATTCAATGTGTCTACATGAAAAGCAATGTTGTCGTGTTCGAACAAAACGTTTCGTTGCACTAACTGGCGAATAATATTTCGATCAAGTGTTGTGGTGTCTGGTGTAAGTAAACCTGCTTGTTGAAAATCGGCAACATACACGTGATCAAGTAGTGGATCTTGTTTTGCTCGCGACGCCACACCGTTGTGAACAACAACATCATTCAGTGTTTTCACGATGTCTTGTTCATATGCAGCAAGATCTGTCATCGTGATGGACAATTCATTTTCAAGTCGATTATTCAGTTGCTGAACAGTCTCGTAGTAATCGGCAGGCAATGCGTACCACGCACCAATTGTGGGTTGTAGATCTTGTCCAGTTAGTAGTCGTGCCTGAGTAATGGGAAGAAAGCCACGTTGCTGAAGGATGTCTTCGGGCGTTGCATCTGAATGTGCAAAACGCACTGGCCCTTGTGGGTCGAGATTAATGATGTGCCCACCGCCGACGGTTTGGTCTATTCCTGTATCGCGCAGAACAACATGGTCATGAATTGCCAACGGAAGTGGCTGTGAGAAACGCAATCGAATGGTGCCAGTTTCTCCGGGGCTAATAGAAGAGGTGTGAGCAATGCGCACAGTGGCGCTCTGCATGGTGGTGCCGATGTGCAATGTAAAACTTCCGCGGTGAGTCATTGGGCGTTTGAGTGTTGGAACAGCAGTAAAGCGCACATCAACAACTGATGTCATGAGATATGCCTGCTGCTGTATTAGCGCATCGCCGCGGTGAAGGTCTGAGCCGTCGACGCCCACAATGTTCAGCGCACATCGCGAACGTGGCTCGCATGTTTGGACAGATGAATCAAGAGTTTGTACCTCTCTCACGCGTACCTCTTGGCTAGTGCGCGCAACGTGCAGCACGTCACCAACACTGACAGATGCACCTTCAAGAGTTCCCGTGACCACGGTTCCCGACCCGCGAATAGTGAACACGCGATCGATAAACAAACGCGTTGGTCTTGCATGTGCAGGTGGTTCTTCGTTTTCAAGAAGAGACGAGAGATGCTGCAGTAGTTCTGGCAATCCTTTTTGTGTGACTACGGATGTGCTCATGATGTTGGTCCAATGAATGGAACTATCTGTCAGCCGCTGACGAATATCTTCTTCTAGTTCGGTCAACTCAATGTCGGTCGCTTTGTCGCTTTTGGTAATGACAACGACCCCTGTACGTATGTTGAGCAGTTGTAATACATCGAGGTGTTCTTGCGTTTGTGGCATCCAGCCTTCGTGAGCATCGACAATGAGCATTGCAATGTCAACTCCGCTGACGCCAGCGATCATTGTGCGAATGAAATCAGCATGACCAGGAACATCCACAAAACTCAAAGATGTTCCGTTGGGTGTCACGCAATGTGCAAAACCAAGGTCGATCGTCATGCCTTTGCGTTTTTCTTCGGCAAGGCGGTCTGGGTCTGTCCCAGTTAATGCAAGAACAAGAGAAGACTTGCCGTGGTCGACGTGTCCAGCGGTTGCAATGACTGCCATGAGTTATTTCAAAGAGTTCACAGCATCAATGATGATGGAGTCATCATCGGGGTGCACGCTTCGTAGATCTATATGTGTGGTATTCGCTACTGTGCGAGCAATCACGGGCGTTGCATGGTGCCGCAGTTTTGCGCGTTGGTCGCCAGCCAATGAGATTCCATGTGATTCGATGGTGCTTCCTGGTGCCGAGCCGGCACCGATGAGTGAATCCAACGCAACACTTGTACCGACCCCAGTTGCAGCGATGATGCGCTCTGCGCGTGTGGCCAATTCTTGAACTGGCGTTGTGGCCATTGACCAGAATGGAATCTGTGTACACACTGTGCGCGCACTGTACGAGAGCAACACATTTTGTAATGCCAGAAGTGTGTGTCCACCGGGTCGCAGGGCACGCATGAGTGGATGCGCAGCACATTGCGCCACCAGATCTGCACGACCGGCAATCACTCCGCATTGTGGACCGCCAAGAAGTTTGTCGCCGCTAAACGTAATGACGTCTGCACCGTCGGCGATTGCTTGTCGTGCAGCAGGTTCTTGTGCAATCCACGATGGAACATTGTCAAGGTATCCCTGCAACCAAGGTGCGGTGTTGTCTAAGAGGCCGGAACCAATGTCGGCCACAACAGGAACTTCAAGCGTGGCAAGTTCGGAGATACTTGTTTGTTCTGTGAAACCTTCAATAGAAAAATTCGAAGGATGCACTTTCAGCAATAACGCAATGTCGTTCTTGCGCGAATCAATGGCACGTTCGTAATCACGGAGACGAGTGCGGTTTGTTGTGCCAACATCAACAAGACGCGCACCGGATTGTTCCATGACATCGGGTATTCGAAAGCCGCCGCCAATCTCAACGCTTTCACCTCGTGACACTGCCACGTCGCGGCCCTCTGCAAGTGCAGCAAGTACCAACATGACAGCTGCAGCATTGTTATTCACGACGATGGCATCTTCAACATTCAGAAGTTGTCCAAGTAATTCCGAGACTGCCGTATGTCGCGAACCTCGTTCTCCATTTGCAAGATTGAATTCAAGATTCGTTGGTCTGTGTGAGTCGGTCATCGCAAGTGGAGCGCGACCCAGATTCGTATGAAGCAACACGCCAGTGCCGTTCACCACTGTGGTGAGCAACGATTGAGAGAAATACAAAGCGTTGTCGTACGCCGCACCTTGAGCATCTTGTGGGGCATCACGCACTGCCTCACGAGCGCAATGAACAAGTACGGCATGGGGCAATGTGAACGACTTGGCCAATTCACGTGCAAGGACGTCGACAGACGGGGGGTGCACTTGCTGGTTGCTCACGATTGTCAACCTAGTAGTTTGCGAACTGTGAAGAACAACGAGAGCCCAATCAAGTTGACGGAATGGACTTCGTGTGGTGGGTGCGCTGCCAAATGGGGAGCATCGCTCCTTTCAGATTTGGTGAGCGATCTGCCCGAAAGTTTTGATTCGTCTCTACTTGTTGGGCTCGCGCCGTTTGATGATGCTGCGGTGTATCAACTCACGCCCGAAGTTGCCTTGGTGAGCACAACCGATTTTTTCCCACCACTTGTGGATGACCCGTCTGACTTTGGTGCGATAGCGGCGGCCAATGCATGTAGTGATGTTTTCGCAATGGGTGGTCGTGTGGTGTTGGCTGTGAACATTGCAGCGTTCCCCGAAGAGTTGCCACGCGATGTGATTGCGTCAATTTTTGCTGCAGCATCGGAAACAGTGCGTAATGCAGGCGGCACCATTGCTGGCGGTCATACCATTCGCAATCCGGAACCAATTTTTGGTTTAGCGGTACAGGGCGTTGTAGACCCGCGACACATTTTCCGCAAGAGCGGAGCGTTGCCTGGAGACATTGCAATTTTGTCGAAACCACTAGGAACTGGTCTTGTGACTGCAGCCGGCACAGCGGAACAAAAGAAATCTGCCATTGCGGGAATGCGTACTTTGAATCGGGTGGCGGCAGAACAGTTGAGAGAACATCAAGACAGTGTTCACGCAGTCACTGATGTCACCGGGTACGGACTTGCTGGTCACGGATGGGAAATGTCCGATAGGTCTGGGGCGCGCCTCATTATCGATAGTTCATCGCTACCTCTATATGAAGGTGCGCACGAGATTGCTGCATCTGGTCATCGCACGGGAGGCGATCCACGTAATCGTGCTTACGTTGCAGGTCGATTGACCACAACAGCAGATGATTCGTATGTGGCGATATGCATGGATCCGCAGACTTCCGGTGGACTCCTTGCAGCAGTTACACCCGAGATTGCTAAGGCATTGTGCTCGACAGATCAGTGGACACAGATAGGTCATTTCACTGGCGAGACACCAGGTATTGAAATCCGATAGCACCACGCCGATACGATGCCCATTGTGGCTGTTGTTCGATTTTTTGCTCAGGCGAGAGAAGCAGCAGGTGTTGGCCAGGCCGAAATTGCAGGCGCAACAGTGGCCGATGTGTTGGAAAGCGCTGTTGCCACCTTCGGCGAGGGCCTTGGTCGCGTGATTTCTATGAGCAAAGTATGGGTGAATGGCGAAGAAGTGCCACGCGACCACCTCGTGAGCGATAAAGATGAGGTAGCGGTATTGCCGCCTGTCTCGGGAGGAATCTAATGGCAACTGAACCACCACAGTCCGTTGCAGAGATTCGCGCCCAACGCAATGCGTTACAGGCTGAAGAAGACGCAATTTCTTTTGTTCGCCGACTCGCGCAAGGTCGTCTTGACCTGGTGCAAGACGAAGAACGTCGTCGTGCCACCGGAACCGAAACGCCAGTAGGTTCGCTTGCTGATCGACTTGCCGATGTATTTGGTCAACAACATGGTGGTGGCAGCGCTCGACCTCCACGCGAAACAAACATTCCTGCAGATCATCCGTTAGTGAAAGAGCTAGATGAATTGTGCGAACACTATGAATTTGAATCACTAGAGAATTTGGATTCGAAGTCGCTATCTGAACTTGCTGGTGCTCTCAGCATGTTTGAAAAATCATGTTCTCAACTGCGCCATGATCTATTCGAGAAAATCGATGCGTTAACCGCAGCACTTGTCGCCAGCGTTCGGGCTAGTGGCGCTGGTTCAGTTGTGAAAGACAAGTAATGGCAATTCGTCCTTCTGAAAAACTGCACGACGTCGGCGAGTTCATTCGCCAACAGCGCGAAAATGCACAGCAAAGTATTCGTGACCTTGCGCGGTCTGCTGGTGTCTCAAATCCGTATCTGTCTCAAATTGAACGTGGTATTCGTCGACCATCCGCCGACATCTTGCAGCAGATTGCGCGCGCCTTAGAGATTTCCGCAGAGACTTTGTATGTGCGCGCTGGAATTTTGGATGGGACACCACCCGAGACAAGCAGCGTTCCTGAAGCCATCAACAATGATGAGCGTCTCACGCCCGAGCAAAAGCAGAGCCTGTTGTCGGTCTATCGCTCTTTCGTGGGTAGCCAGGAAACCACTGCGCCCGTTGCCGACCCCCAGTAGGGGAATCAGAACACCTTTAGATAGGTTGACTATCTCATGCGTCGTGTAGCAGTTCTCTCTCTTCACACCTCTCCATTGGCTCAGCCAGGTATTGGCGATGGTGGCGGAATGAATGTCTACGTGCGCGAACTTGTATCGGCACTTGCTCATGCTGGAGTGGATTGCACTACTTATACACGTGCATGGCGCGATGACTTGCCGACAGAAATCAACGTCGAGCCAAATCATAAAGTTGTTCATATTCCCGCCGGTGCAGTGGACATGCCCAAAGGTGACCTGCTTTCTGTAGTTCCTGAGTTCACCGACGGTGTTCTTCGCCACATCAATGCCAATGGCGGCACAGATGTGATTCATGCCAATTACTGGCTCAGTGGTTTAAGTGGCCACACTCTGAAGCACGAACTCAACGTTCCCCTGGTCAGTACGTTTCACACGTTTGCGCGTGTGAAGGCACTGGGTGGCGACCCTGAATCTGAATTGCGCGAACAGGCTGAAACAGATGTCATTGGTTGTTCTGATGTGATTTGTGTGAGTTGTACCGAGGAAGAGCGCCAGTTCATCGAGCTGTATGGCAACCCTCCTGGCACGACTGAAATTGTTGCGCCCGGCGTAGAGCATGCATTTTTTGCACCAGGCGACAAACGCGGTGCACGCAAAGCTCTTGAGTTGGGTGACGGACCAGTGTTGTTGTTTGTCGGGCGTATTCAGCCCCTGAAAGGTGCCGATGTTGCGGTGCGATCACTTGCTGAACTGAACAGGCCAGATGCAACACTCCTCATTGTTGGTGGCGCTAGTGGTACCGAAGGTGAAACAGAAATTGCCCATGTTCATGCGTTGATGCAAGAACTTAAGGTGGAAGATCAAGTCCGCTTTGTTGCCCCACAAGCACACCACATTTTGTCCACGTACTATCGCGCTGCAGATGTTGTGCTTGTGCCGAGTCGTAGCGAGAGTTTTGGCCTTGTCGCCTTAGAAGCAGCAGCGTGTGGAACACCTGTTGTGGCGAATGCAGTGGGCGGTTTGCTCACGATTGTCGAGCACGGACGAACTGGTTTTTTAGTTCCAGATCGTCAGCCTGAAATTTTCGCTCGTCATATTGCAAATATCTTGGATAACCCTGCATTGTCTGCACGAATGTCGCACGACACTGCTGAACGAGCAAAGGGCTACACCTGGAGTTTTGCTGCTGCTCGACTTCGTCGCGCATACACAGACATCACTTCTCGTGATCGCGTGGTGTGCAAGTAAACACATGAGTGAATTATTCAGTAACTCCGATGTGGCCGTTTTAGAACGACGAATTACTGAATGGCTTTTTGCCATGAAGGATCGCAACGAGGCAATTGCTGCAGTCGACAAAGATCAAGAGAATCATCACCGTTGGTATGTGCGTTTACGTGGTGAAGAAAAAGAGTTCACAACTGTGTGGCTTACATTGGGTCAGCGCACTTTGCGATATGAAACGTATGTGATGCCCGCGCCAGAAGAAAATGCCGAAGCACTGTATGAACATGTCTTGCGCCGAAATGAATCCTTAGTCGGTGCTCATTTTTCTATCGGCGTCGAAGATGCAATCTTCTTGCGCGGCGAATTGCCATTGCGTCTGGTTGATGAACCAGAACTGGATCGAGTGGTAGGAACGCTGTACGCCACGGTCGAGCGCGTTTTTCCTTCCATTATTCGCATCGGCTTCGCCAGCAAATTCGCTGACTAAATCTGCCCCAGCACAAAACTCATCCCCACATTTACAGTGCCGGGGGCGGAAAGGTCGGGGAAGTCAGTTCCGCCCTCGGCGTCCACCCCATTAGTCTCGTTGCATGACTTCACACACCTCACGACTTGTCGTTATCGGCGGCGGCAACATGGGTTCTGCCCTTGTGGGCGGGTTAGTGCAGAGTGGGTGGGATCCTTCCACCATCACGGTTGTTGAGATTGATGCTGCCAAATGCGCACAATTGGAAAAAGACCTTGGTGTTCGCACAAGCAACGTGGTTGTTGCGGCCGATGGCGCACTCATCGCTGTAAAACCGGGCGATGTTGTGGGTGTATGTAAGCAAGTTGCTGCAACCGGAACACCGCGAGTGTTGTCTATCGCTGCTGGTATTTCCGTAGCGACCTTGCAACAGGCCGTGGGGAACACAGTTGTCGCCGTGCGCGCAATGCCGAACACGCCAGCATTGGTAAAAGAAGGTGTCACTGCAATCTGTGGAAGCAGCGCGTGTACTGAAGAAGATTACGTGTGGGCCGAATCGGTGCTGTCTGCTGTTGGACTCGTGGTGCGTGTTCCTGAATCGCAGATGGATGCGGTCACCGCAGTTGCTGGTTCAGGTCCTGCATATATTTTCCTCATGGCTGAAGCTCTGTTGGCGGCTGCGATCGCAGAGGGATTACCTCACGATGTTGCTGACGCCTTGGTACGTCAGTTGTTTCGTGGATCGGGAATCTTGTTGGCTGGCTCATCCGACAGCCCTGCCACACTTCGCGAAAAGGTGACCTCACCAAATGGAACGACGGCTGCCGGATTGGCTGTATTTGAAGAGTCGAAACTTCGTGAAATCGTGCACAACGTGGTGAAAGCGGCCGCTGCACGAAGCGCTGAGATGGGCAAATAAAGCCTCCAAAATTTCCTACGAGGGTTTTCACTTTTTGTGGCCATGAGGAGTAGGTTTAGTGACACAGGTCACCGATGGTGGGAAACCAGCATCGGGAGTCGCGCTCAGCAATGAGCTGCGCCGAGAGGGCTGGTGCCGTCGGGGGGTTGGCACCAGCCCTCCCGTATGTCTGGGCTCATGTTGCAGTGCAGAAACCATGTTCAACTTCTGCAAGTGAATCTCAAGTCAGTTCCTACTCAATAAGGTGAAGTCATGCATTCGCACGTATCTCTACTCACTGACTACGGATTACACGATGAATTTGTTGGCGTGATGAAGTGCGTGATTACAGATCTTGCTCCACATGCGCGCATCACAGACATCACTCACGGCATTCCTGCTTTTGATGTACGCGCTGGTTCTCTTGCGCTTGCTCGCGCCATTCAATATGTGCCGCCTGGAATTGTGATCGCAGTTGTCGACCCAGGCGTTGGTTCAAATCGACGTGCTATCGCAATTGAAGTTGCAGGTGGTCGAGGTGTTCTCATTGGCCCTGATAATGGTCTTCTTGCGTCGGCTGCGGCAATGGCAGGTGGCGCAGAACGAGTGTTTGAACTCTCTAACACTGACCTGCATATCGATGCGCCTGGTACAACATTTGCTGGTCGCGATATTTTTGCACCGGTTGCAGCGCACTTGTGCAACGGTGGCGCAATCGAAGACGTGGGACCAGAAATTGATTCAGCAACAGTGATGCCAGGGCTTGTTCCTATTCCCACAGTTGAGAAACACGGTGTATATGGCGAAGGCTTGCGCTGTGAAGTCACATGGGTCGATGGCTATGGAAATTGCCAGCTCAATGTTGGACCAGACGAGATTGCACAGTTCGGAAATACAGTTCGTCTTGTGATGGGCGACGATGTTCGCAGCGCTCGCATTGCTTCCCATTTTGCTGAGATTGATGGTGGCGCCATAGGGGCCGTGGTCGATTCATATGGCATGGTGGCCCTGGCGGTGGACCGCGGTTCTGCAGCAGAAACGTTGCGTCTCAGCGCAGGCGACGCAGTGCTTGTATTTATTGGCTCTGGCGATGGTCAGACCTCTGCCGTGAGCATCCGCTCGGCGAAGTAGTGTTTGCACTGTGCGACCAGCGACAACCTTGACAATTGCCTTACTCATCGGAATCATCATGGCTGCTGGCATTGTCAACTTGCTGATTATGAAATAGAGCGATCTTCATGAATCTTTCCCACATCATTGACGGACATCCTGATGATGCACCAGCGCTGATTTCTCGTGGTCGAGTCACCACATATGGCGCATTGCGCCAACAAGTTGGCAGTATGCGCGGCGCCCTTACCCGTAATGGTGTTGGCAAGGGTGACGTTGTTGCGTTGCTATGTGGAAACAGCAGATACTTCGTGGTGTCGTACCTCGCAGCTATTGGCGTTGGCGCGGTTGTTTCACCGCTCAATCCCACAAGTCCTGCCCCAGAGATTGAAGGCGAACTGCACGTTGTGAAACCAACTGTCGTTGTGGTTGAGCCATCTGCTGTTGCAACATGGCTTCAGATTCCTTCCGATACTCGAAATGCAGTGCGCATAGTTGTAGCCACAGAAGGCCACGACATTGCCGGCGCAATCACTATTGATGAATGCCTGCATGGTGAGATCGCTCCGATTATTGATGTTGAAGCCACGCATCCTGCTGTGTACATGTTTACAAGTGGTACTGCGGGCTCACCGAAGGCTGCGATTCTTACTCACAATAATTTGCTGACGAATATTCATCAGGCGAATGTCGCTGAGCACTTAGTTGCCGACGATGTCACTTTTGGAATCTTGCCGTTGTTCCACATCTTTGGTCTCAACGTAGTTTTGGGAACCACACTTGCCTCAGGCGGTTCAGTTGTTCTAGTACAACGTTTCGACCCAGTTGCAACAATGGAAACAATTGCGGAACGCGGCATCACGGTTATGCCGGGTTCTCCAAATATGTGGATGGCGCTCGCACAGATGGATCATGCAACTCCTCACGGATTTGCAGGCGTGCGCCTTGCGTTGTCTGGTGCGGCCAAGTTGCCCGAACAAATCAGTCATTCCATGAGCGCACGTTTTGGTTTGCAGATTCAAGAGGGCTACGGCCTCACAGAAGCAGCACCTGTTGTTACAACTTCAATTGGTATGACATGGACACCCGGTTCCATTGGTCGACCAGTTCCCGGTATTGAGTTACGAATTGTTGATGAGAATGGCGAAGACGTTTTGCTTGGCGACAGCGGTGAGATTTGGATTCGCGGCGAAAACATTTTTGCCGGTTATCTCAATGATCCCGAAGCCACTGCGCGAGTTCTCACTCGTGACGGTTGGTTGCGTACAGGCGACATTGCGGTGGTCGATGAAGATGGCCACTTGTACATGGTTGACCGTGTAAAAGATCTCATCATTGTTTCAGGATTCAATGTTTTCCCCGCAGAAGTTGAAGGTGTCCTTTCAGCTCATCCCGATGTTGCAGAAGTAACTGTTGTTGGCACACCGCACCCACACACTGGTGAAGCAGTTCGTGCGTACATTGTGACGCGCAATGGTGTTCATCTCGACGAAGATGCAATTATCGATTATTGCCGAACGAAGTTGGCTCGATACAAATGTCCTTCGAAGATTTTGTTTGTCGACACGCTTCCGCGCAACATCAGCGGGAAGGTGCAGCGCTTCGCTTTGAAGTAGTTGCGCTTGTGGCGTTGCTTGCCACAAGAAAACCAACAAACAAGATACTGATGCCTGCCATAAGGGTGACAGCAAATGCTGTATCTGCTCCGAGGCGTCCGGTGAACGTTCCACTGGCGGACAATGTTGCTGCACCGAGCGCAATGAAAATGTTTCCTAGCGCCAACATGCGTGGTGAAGAAACATTGCGTGTGGCAGTTGCGGTGAGTGCGGGGTTTGCCCCGCGAATTACTCGATAGGCCGACCACAGTGCACCAACAAAAATAATGGTGGCGGGAATGGCCGAACCCACAGCAGCCAAGATGCGGGGAAGTGGGTCGAACAATTCGCTGCCCTTTGGCAACTCATTTGGCGAGATGGTGCCATGCATGGGCGCTGTGAGGATGACGCCGGCTGAGAACCCGCTGAAGACAAGCAAGATTCTGGTGGTGACACGGCCAGCGCGAGGCCCTGCCAGAAGAAAAATGGTGCCCAGCGCCAGCCAGGGAACATTGAGGACGGCTCCCAACATGAAAAAGATGCGAAATGACGGCTCGCTCCATCCACGAGCCTCGCCCCACCACAACGAAAATGCCGCCAGGGCAAACAGAGCCATGGCAATTGTCCAGGCCAGTTCATGGGGGCGATGGCGCCGGAGCCAGCGATCCCAGGTGCTGAGACCAAAGGCCACGGCAATTAGGGCGGAGGCGGCGGCAAGAGCCGTGTTCAAGGTCACGGGAGTAAAGGCTACGGGCAGCCCAACGGAGTTCGTGAAACCGTGCACGAAGCAATAGCGTGGAGTTGCATGTCGGACTCCCCCCGCCGCCGAATTCCAGAAGCCGCCCTCGGGCGTCTGCCTATCTATTTGCGCATCCTCGTCGACCTCGGCACCGAGAATGTTGCGCAAGTGTCAAGCGAGCAACTCGCAGAACTAGCAGCCGTTAATGCGGCCAAGGTGAGAAAGGACTTGTCCTATCTCGGCACCTACGGCACCCGCGGCGTTGGCTACGAAGTGCAGTTCTTGATGTACCAAATTCAACGTGAACTTGGGCTGAACCAGTCATGGCCAATCGTGATTGTTGGAGCAGGCAATTTAGGTCAAGCTCTCGCAAATTTCTCTGGCATTGCAGAACGCGGTTTTCACATTGTCGGAGTCGTAGACAAAGACGACTCAAAGATTGGAACTGTTGTTGGTGGCGTTCGCGTCAAGCACGTCGACGAACTGACAAACATCGTCCAGTCAAAAGCGGTGAGCATTGGCATCATCGCGACTCCTGCCCAACATGCCCAAGAGGCAGCAGATGCCTTGGTGCGAGCCGGTGTGGGATCCATCATGAACTTTGCTCCTACAGTGTTGGCTGTGCCACGTGGAGTCAATATTCGAAAAGTCGATCTGGCACTTGAACTTCAAATCTTGAGTTACTACGAACAGACCCGAAACAATGGTCTACGAGCTGTCCCTACGGGTGAGCACTCAGATTCGGTCAGCGCGTAAGCATCATGTCCATCGTTGTCATTGGTCTCAACCATCGAACTACTCCAGTAGATCTATTGGGCAAGGTCATGATTTCCGATGCAGCACTTCCAAAAGCGTTGCATGCACTATCAGTTCGCGATGACATTCGTGAAGCAGTAATTGTTTCTACATGCAATCGCACCGAGGTCTACGCAATCGCTGAAAGATTTCACGGTGCATATACAGATATTCGCGATTTCATTTGTGAAACGAGCGGTGTTGCTCCAGAAGAAATCTCTGCGCATCTGTACAGCCAACATGATGACGATGCCATTGTGCATTTGTTTGAAGTTGCAGCAGGACTTGATTCGGCCGTACTTGGTGAAACTGAAGTTTTAGGCCAAGTTCGTCACGCGTGGGATGTGGCGATGAATGAGGGTTCATCGCGTAGTGCGCTGAACTTGCTTTTCCGTTACGCCCTAGAAGTAGGAAAGCGCGCGCGCACTGAAACAGGAATTAGCAAGTCAACAGCCTCTGTTTCGCATGCTGCAGTTGAAATGGCTGAAGAGATTCTTGGTTCTTTAACCGGTAAGAGTGTTCTTGTTGTTGGCGCTGGCGAAATGGGCGAAGGTGTTGCAACAGCGTTATCTCGTGCCGGTGTTGCAACTATGACAGTGGTGAACCGCACCGAGTCACGTGGTGAAGCTCTGGCAGAAAAAGTCGGGGCGCGTGTGTGCTCATTTGATTCCTTAGAAAGTGAACTTGCGAGTGCCGACGTTGTCTTGGCGTGCACCGGTGCAGGAACTTGCGTCATTGATTTTGATTTGGTCTCGCGTACTCGCACAGACTCAAGTCGTCCGGTACTGATCGTGGACATTGCGTTACCACGCGATGTCGAGCCAACAGTTGCAACAATTGCGAATGTCACGTTGCGTGACCTCGATCATCTCAGTCAATGGGCACAACGTGGCATCGAACAACGCGCGTCGGAAATAGATCAAGTGCGCAACATTATTTCTGACGAGGTGGAACGCTTCACGCTTGATCAGGCACAACGCCAAGCAGCTCCATTGGTGGCGCAATTGCGAGAAGTAATTGAGGGTGTGCGTGTTTCGGAAATTGAGCGATTCACTGGCCGGCTCACCGACCTCACCCCAGAACAGCGTGAGGTGGTTGAATCCATTACTCGGGGCATCGTCAACAAGATGCTTCATACACCGTCTGTCCGCCTGCGAGAAGCAGCCGGAACTCCACAGGGAGAGCGTTTGTCCGCAGCGGTGCGAGATTTGTTTAGTCTCGACTGAATACATCTATGACACAACTTCGAATTGCGACTCGCTCGAGTGCTCAGGCACGAACACAAGCGGAGAATATCGGCGCACTCATTGAGCGCATGTCGTCGGGTGTGTCTGTTGAATTTGTTTTTGTTGATACGCATGGAGACGTAAACCAAACCACTCCACTGCATCAGATGGGTGGTCAAGGCGTATTTGTGAAAGAAGTGCAACGCGCAGTGTTAGATGGTGCTGCCGATATCGCCGTGCATTCTGCAAAAGATCTGCCATCGCAAACTGCTGATGGCTTAGTGATCGCTGCGGTGGGGGAACGTCGGACTCCTAATGATGCACTGATCGGCCGATCGTTAGATGATCTTGCAATTGGTGCAACTGTCGCAACTGGGTCGGTGCGACGCCGTGCTCAATTAATGCGCATGCGTCCTGACCTGCAGTTTGTTGACTTGCGCGGCAACATTCAGACTCGGTTATCAAAGATTCCAGACGGTGGAGCCATTGTGATGGCAGTAGCTGCACTTGAAATATTGGGAATAGCTGATCACATAGCGCAAGTTCTTGACATCGATGTTGCAGTGCCAATGGTTGGTCAAGGTTCTGTGGCCGTCGAAGCTCGGATAGATGACAGGGCCACTTTAGAAATTTTGTCGGCGATAGACCATGTGTCGAGTCGATACGCAGTGGAAACAGAACGCGCTTTCCTCGCTGAACTTGGCGCTGGCTGTTCGTTGCCTGTTGGTGCACACCTCACAAAAGAAGGCGTATTTCACGCCTTTATGGCAACCGATGATTGTTCTGATTCTGTACAACTAGTTGGTTCAATTAGCGACACGGACGACAACATTGCTGTTGGCATTGCAGCGGCACACGAATGTCGTACTCGTTTAGCGGAAGTTACAGAATAAATGTCGAACTCGCTTGAAGGCAGATCTGTAGTTATCACTCGTTCTATAGCGCAGAACGAATCATTACGTCGACTGTTAGAAGCTCGTGGCGCGCGAGTTGTTGAAGTTCCACTCATTGCTGTCGTTGAACCAGACGATGAAGGTCGCGAACGTGACGAAGTGCTGCAGCGGTTTGAAGATTTTGATTGGATTGTCGTGACATCACCGAATGGGGCAGATCGTGTGGCGCCATTTCTTTCTGCTGCACATGCGGCAGGTGATGCGAAGCGTTTTCCATTGTTAGCCGCTGTAGGTGAAGCCACTGCGCGTTCTGTGGGCACACCGGTTGCGTTGTGCGCTGAACCTGCCAGAAGCGATGTATTGGCACAGCAGTTTCCTGAGGGCAGTGGATCAGTTCTTGTCGTGCAGGGAAATCTTGCTGACAATCAATTGAGTGACGACATAGAAGCAAAAGGGTGGGCAGTCACACGGGTTGTTGCTTATCGCACTGTTCATTTGCGACCAACAAAAGAAATGATGTTGCCAGCGCTCTCTGCCGATGTTCTGTTACTTGCATCAGGCAGTGCAGCAACTGCGTGGTTTGATGCATTTGGTGCTTCAACTCCACCGTATGTGGTGGCAATGGGGCCAAGTACCGCCAAAGTCGCTGTCAACCTGGGTCTTGAAGTATCTGCAATAGCGTCAGAACAGACTCTGGACTCTCTTATCGAGACTGCCGAACGGGTGATTAGCCAATAACCTGAAGACGATGTTTCCCGTATCGCGCCCCCGACGACTTCGTACCACTGGTGCAATGCGTGAACTAGTAGCCGAAACCAGGTTGCATGTTTCCGATCTCGTGGCACCACTTTTTGTGCGCGAAGGAATCTCATCTCCACAACCGATTGTTTCTTTGCCAGGCGTTGTCCAGCACACGGTCGCATCGCTTGTTCAAGAAGTACAAGAGTTGCGTGACCTCGGTGTGAAGGCAATCATTTTGTTCGGAGTTCCCGCTTCGAAAGACGACATTGGGTCTGGTGCGTTTGATCCAAACGGAATAGCCCAAGTAGCGCTGAGGGCTCTTCACAGTGCCGTGGGTGATGACGTAGTGCTTATGGCGGATCTATGCGTTGATGAATACACCTCACATGGACATTGCGGAATTGTCGGAGCCGATGGTGAAGTTGATAACGATGCAACACTTGAGATTTATTGCAAGGCTGCCGTGGCGCAGGCTCAGGCAGGTGCGCACGTTGTGGCACCGAGCGGCATGATGGATGGCCAAGTGGGTGCAATTCGTTCTGCTCTTGACGATGCCGGATTCGAAAATGTTGCGATCATGGCGTACTCAGCAAAGTATGCCTCTGCGCTCTATGGACCATTTCGTGATGCAGTGGATGTTCAGATTGTGGGCGGCGGGCATCGCAAGGGGTATCAACAAGATTGGCGCAATGCACGTGAGTCCATGCGTGAAGTATTCGAAGATATTGAACAAGGCGCAGACATTGTGATGGTGAAGCCTGCACTTGCATATCTTGATGTCATTGGTCAGGTACGTGCATCGGTTGATCATCCTGTTGCTGCGTATCACGTAAGTGGTGAGTATTCCATGATTAAAGCAGCTGCTGAAAAAGGTTGGATAGATCACGACGCGGTTGCAATGGAACATCTCACTGCAATCAAACGCGCAGGCGCCGACATCATTTTGACATATCTCACGCGTTGGTTCGCTGAGAACGCAGCGAAGTAGGTCTTTTGTGACTAATGCAATTCCATTGTGTGATGCGACTGCATGTGTGCAGGCTGGTTGCACGGCAACGGTGTGTCGAGGCCTAGGTACTCCATCAAACCAGTTAGTTTTTGAACGTTCTGCTCGTGCAATCCCTGGCGGTGTCAACTCGTCTATTCGTGCATTCAAAGCAGTGGGCGGAACGCCATACATTGTGTCTCGCGCTAACGGTGCGTACGTCTACGACGTTGAAGGCAATGAGCTCATCGACCTTGTGCAGAGTTACGGAGCCATCATCCTCGGCCATGCGCATCCAAAAGTTACAGAGGCAATCAGATCTGCTGCAGGTGACGGCACGTCGTATGGCGCGCCCACTCCGCGAGAAATGAAATTGGCTGAAGCAATTGCTGAGCGTGTTCCGTCATGTGAACGAGTCCGCTTTATGAATAGTGGTACTGAAGCCACAAGTACTGCGGTACGACTTGCACGAGGTGCAACGGGTCGCAAACGAATTGTTACTTTTCATGGCAACTTTCATGGCGCAACAGATGCACTGTTAGCAGCAGGTGGAAGTGGCATTGCAACCTTGGGACTTCCAGGAACGGCCGGAGTTCCCGAAGAGGCCGTAGCAAATACCTGGGTGTTGCCATACAACGTTGTCCCTACTCTTGATGAAGATGTTGCAGCAGTGTTTGTTGAACCTGTTGCCGCCAACATGGGACTTGTTGCACCAGCACCTGGATTTCTTGAAGGACTTCGAGCTGAATGTGATCGCGTTGGCGCACTACTTGTTTTCGACGAAGTGATCACAGGATTTCGTTTAGGAACAGGTGGAGCACAAGGGAAGTACGACATTCGTCCTGATCTCACATGCTTCGGAAAAGTAATTGGCGGTGGCCTACCCATTGGTGCTGTTGGTGGACGCAAAGACATTATGGAGAACCTGACCCCATTGGGTTCGGTCTTTCACGCCGGAACGTTGGCTGGTAATCCACTCGCAACTGCTGCAGGTCTTGCTGCACTCAATGAACTGACAGACGATGTGTATATGGAATTATCCGCGCGTACACGGCATGTTGCTTCCATGTTGCGCGATGCGTGTGCAGAAGCAAATGTTGATGCATCATTCCCAGTAGTGGGAACTCTTGCGGGCATGTATTTCGGAAATGCACTCGGCGGTAAAACGCCAACAAACTTCCAAGAAGCTTGTACAACAAGCGAAGAAACCTACGCCAAGGTATTCCATGCACTTCTGTCCGCTGGTGTTGCACTTGCGCCAGGTGCGTACGAATCTTTGTTTGTTGGGTTAGCTCATACAGATCAAGTTGTTGCGCAACTTACAGAGCGAGTCGCCGTGGGATTGCAAGGAATTAACCGTTGAGTAGACGCATTCTCTTCACCGCTCTTGCAATTCTGCTTATTGGTGTAGTTCTAGTGTCACAACGTGGAGGAGCAAAGGTCGTTGCACCTACTGCTGTTTTACACAAAGTGGATCTCATTGCGAGTATTGACAGCATCAATCTTGATGCTGCGTGGTCTCAAGATGGAAAAGTTACTTCGGGTGGTGCTGCCAGATTGTCACTTGACGATTTGCGTACGTTGACAATTCTTGAAGGCACCATGACTGCTGAATACGGTGGTATTCAACGGTGTACAGATTTCGTGACTCCGAATGCTTGTGTGTTGTTTGCAGACATGTTGGGTGAAGCAGTCGTATGGTTTGGACTTGTGTCAGCAGATGCAGTCTCGTCCAGAGAATTTGTGACACTGCCTGGATTGATCGACATGCAGGACAACGGAAACGAAGGCATTCTGCGTAATGGGTGGGTAGTAAACCTTGCTACGCCCGTGAAACGTAACTGCGAGAAGGAAGACGGAGATACTTCGTCACTGCGTGATTTCATCACACGGTACCCAGATACAAAAAGTACTGCTGTTGTAAATCTATTGACGGACAACGTTGTGTCCGTGAAGTGTTTGTAACTAAGCGTTACTTGCTAATTGAAGCGCGTGGCTCTGTGCCAACTGCGCCAGGCTTAGTCGCAAGCATGGCGAAATCTTTTTCTATTGTGTCGAAACTGGTTGAACCTGCTTCAAGTCCTGAGAAGATTTCCGATTCTGGTGAACACCAGGTTTCATATTCCTCTGCCCACTCTTCGCTCTTGGGGTCTGCACCACCAATTGCAAAACGCGTGTGGCACACAACAGAAAGAATTTCTGCTTCAGTCAAAGCCCCGCCTGCTTTTTCGCCTTGCATTGGCATCGGGTTTCCGTTGTATGAAAGCGGGGCATGTGCGCCACCTTCACGTTTTGGATCTCCGTATGTCTTGATGTCGGCGGCTGCGTATTTCTGGCTTCCGTTGTAGACGAAGTTCAACATGTCTTCAATGTGCGGGAAAGTTTTCATGACTTCTCCCTGATACAAAACTCGTCCGGCACCGCCAGCGCCATCGGCACCGTGACAGCCTGCGCACGAACCGAAAACGGTTGCGCCAATAGACATTGGTCCAGCAAGAACTTTTTCCGCAGGCTTTAAAGCAATGAGATACAACGCTGCCCATGCTGGCAATAATGCAAGACCGGCCATTGCCCAGAACGGAATCTTTTTGCGTGACTTGGCCGCAACAACGTATGGAGGATCAGCTACAACAGGTTTTGGTGCAGGAGCTTCTGCTGCTTTTGCAGGTGTGGCAGGGGTAGCGACTGCTGGGGTCGATGATGGGGCGCTATCACCAGAGGCATCGCCAGACGCATCTGCGCGGCGTGCCTTGGAGCGATTCAGAAGGTGCTCGGGAATCTCGGTCACTGCTCTTTACCTCTCGGGGAGACCATGGAAGAAGTCGTCAGAAAGCGGAAGTGCTCTCTGATTCGATGTCTTGCCTCCACGATAGACAAATAAAGGTGTTCTAGAGGAATCATTGTGGGTTGCGCCCCAGTGACTCATGTCGTTTGCCTTGGTCAGATACTTTGTGCGATTGTGCTTTTCGGGCACAACAGCACAACCTCGTGGTGGGCCCAAAACGCACAAAAGCACAACCTCGACTTGGTGATTACGGGTTCACATGCGACAGAAGTCGCCCTTCGGGAAATGGGTAAACAGGGTGGTCAGGTGACTAGTCTTTCTATTACTTAGGCACCTGCCCCAGGCAATTACCGTCACCAGGACCGGAGAAGAAGAACAGTCCATGATCGCGATCGACATCCTTAGATGGCCCGGAGTCAACCAGGCTTTCCTGTTTTCTTTTTTCGTTACCACCGCTATGGCTCTAATTGTCATTCCGATTGGGAAGCGCCGCCCAATAGCCAAGGCTGCGACATGGGGCGAAGCCATGATCGGTTCTGTCTACACGTTCTTCGTCATGTTCTTGGCGTTTGGTGTTGTGCCTCACCAGTTCATCGACCATGCAGACAAAGAACTCGGATGGCGTAAGGACAAATTGTTGTACGGCCCATTCGACATCTTCAATGCCAAGGCCAACGGCGGAAATTTCCCGTTTACGCTGAGCTATGAAGCAATTCGCGACATCGCTGTAGTCGTCATTCACGTCTACTTCATTGGTCTCATGATTTACATGTTCGTCTGGTGGCAGAAGCGTGGCGAGAAAGTCACAAAAGAGATCGAAACTTCGTCCTACGGTCGCCCATTGGTGCGAAAGAGTTAATAAATCATGGCTCGCACAGACGCAAACCCACCGATGCCAGAATGGTCAACTGAGTATCAACTCGTTGAAGTTGATGCTGACTACTTGGGCAAAGCTGTAAAGCCAAAACAGTTCATTCATATTGACCAAAGTGAATGCATCATGTGCGAAGGCTGCGTCGACATCTGCCCATGGAAGTGCATCCATATGGTGACTCCCGATGCTGTTGCAGAAGCAACAGATACAGAGATGCCTGGTTCAGATCCATCCGACAACGTTCTTTTCATCATCGATGACGATGTGTGCACACGTTGTGCACTGTGCGTCGATCGCTGTCCAACTGGCGTCATCATTCTGGGCAAAGTCGGTGCACCCGATCCAGAAGGTGACAGTCACACCCGTACAAACAATCATGGCTACGGCTATGGAATGCGCCTCTGAGGTAAGTGAATCATGGCAAAAGTATTAGATAACCCTCGTCCAACTCTGAAAGAGCGGGCAGCCAAACTTGGAGGCCAAGTTCAAGGCAGCCAAGTATGGAACTCAATCTTTCGACCAGGTTCGATTTTCCGTAAGGGCTACACCGATAGCCCTCGTAACCGTTCGTACGTAATCATGAACTCGGTGCTGTATCACTTGCACCCAGTGAAGGTGAAGCGTCACGCAGTCAAAGTCAGTTACACGCTGTGTCTTGGTGGTTTGAGTTTCTTCCTCTTCATCTTGCTCACTGTCACCGGAATCTTCTTGATGTTCTTCTACCGACCAACAGGTGCAAACGCATGGCAAGACATTCAGACCTTGCAGACATCAGTGACTTTCGGTTTGCTCATTCGCAACATGCATCGTTGGGGTGCACACCTCATGGTGTTGTCAGTGTTCTTGCACATGGCGCGCGTTTTCTACCACGGTGCATATAAGCCACCTCGTGAATTCAACTGGGTAATTGGTGTCGTTCTCTTGACACTCACTTTGTTGTTGTCCTTCACTGGTTACTTGTTGCCGTGGGACCAGTTAGCCCTCTGGGCCGTAACTGTGGGTACCAACATGATGGGCTATACGCCAGTGTTTGGTTCACAAGTTCGTTTCGTTCTACTTGGTGGCGTCGAAATTGGTTCGGAAACCTTGTTGCGTTGGTACGTGCTTCACGTACTCATGCTTCCTTTCGTCATCGTCATCTTTATGGCAATTCACTTCTGGCGCGTCCGCAAAGACGGCGGAATCTCTGGACCTCTGTAAGCGAGGGAGCACACAATGACTGAAATTCCTGAACACCTACTAAAGCGAGCACAAGCAGCTCGTGAGAAGGCCGCAGCTGAATCAGATGCGCCTGCCGATGCAGGTGCTGGCGATTCACGCATTCCTGATCATCTTTTGGAAAGAAGCAAAGCAGCTCGCGCAAGCGGAGACGGCGCAGTAGCAGTTGCCGATAAAGCAGCAGCAGTTGTTGCAAGTGCGCCGGCCGGATCAGTACCAGTGGGTGCCGGACCTGGTGGACACACTCAACGTCTTCTTACTGTTGTGAAGTCTGGTTCTATTCAAGAAACAAAAGCAGCACCTGTCGACAAGGTTCACACGTGGCCTCACTTGTTGGCCGTTGAATTTGTTGCCGCACTTGCGTGCACAGCGTTCTTGTTCGTGTTCTCTTGGGTCGTTAACGCACCGTTGCTGCACGCAGCAGACTTCAACAAAACACCAAACCCATCTAAGGCACCTTGGTACTTCTTGGGTCTTCAGGAACTTCTCACCATGTTCCACCCAATGATCGCTGGCGTGACATTGCCTGGCATGGGTCTTGTTGCACTTATTTTGGCTCCATACGTTGACCGCAATACTTCGAACAAACCGGAAGATCGCAAATGGATGACATCCATGATGACGCTCTTCCTTATGTTCTGGGCAGTGTTGGTCATCATTGGTTCGTTCTTCCGTGGTCCAGGGTTCAACTTCACCTTCCCATGGCGAGATGGCATTTTCTTCGAGTTGTGATTTCACTTCTCAGTAACAACTAATTATTCGACGTAAAGACAAAGGAACAAGGAACGTAAAGGCATGAGTACCGGAATCGTCATAACGATCGTGGTGATCGCAGCAGTTGTCTTCGGGGCAATTGTTGTGTTGACCACCGCTCGTAGCTCCGAAGTTCGTGGCGCCGGCGCGTTGTCGCGCGAGACACGTTCACGTGATCGCAAAGCAACAATCTCTGGCAGCGCACCTACTGGACGCGAAGTAGAAGCAGCATCACGTTCAACAGAAGTTGCTGTAGCAGCGCCTGTTGCGGTGGAACCATTTGTTGCACCCGATGAAGAAGCACTTGGTGTCTCTCGTCGTATGTTCTTCAACCGTTCTGCAGTCACACTCATGGCGGCAAGCCTTGGTGCATTCGGTGCATCTCTTGTGGCGTTCTTGTGGAAGGGCGCCGAAGGCGGATTCGGTTCAAAAATCAATGCCGGAAAATTGTCTGATGTCATCTCTGGCATTCGAGCCAACAAAGGCTTCTTGTATTTGTCAGAAGCACGTGCATGGGTTACCGAATATCCGAAAGATGCGTTGGGTAAAGGCAGTGCTGTTTACGGTGGTCAATCAGCGGTCTTCACGGGAATGCAATCGGGAGTCGTGGCTTTGTATCAAAAGTGTCCACACCTTGGTTGCCGTGTTCCTGAGTGCAAGAGTTCACAGTGGTTTGAATGCCCATGTCACGGTTCTCAGTACAACCGTGTCGGCGAAAAGAAGGGTGGCCCTGCGCCGCGCGGAATGGATCGCTTTGGAGTTTCCGTTGCGAACGGCGTTCTCACCATTGACACTGCTGCAGTTTTTGCAGGTCCAGCAATTGGAATCAACACAACAGGTCAAGAAGCTGAAGGCCCACACTGCGTTGGAGGCGGTCACTAATCATGTTTGCATCAACTAGCACTTCCATTGCATGGCTCATTCTTCTGGTCTCTGTGGCCGGTTGGATCATGTATGCAATCTTCAACGTGCGTGGTTCTCGTTCAGAGATTGGCGCCGAACAAAAACTGGCTGCCAACCGCAAGGAGTATTACGACGACGAAGCTCTTGAAGGACCACGTCTTGAACGAGTTCAAGTCTTAGGTCTTTTGTTCCTTGTGATCATCACTATTTCGTTGCCTTTGTATTGGGTCATGGAGCCAAGTCGCCAGGCAGGTGCAACATTCGGTTTTGAAAAGCGTTTCACAAACTGGGGCGCCGAATTATTCACATCAACAGCCGACGGTGGTTACAACTGTTCAGGTTGTCACGGCGGCATGAAGGCAACTGGCGGTGTTGCTTCATATGCAGTGACCGATCCAAAGACCGGCGAAGTGAAAGCTGTGTCGTGGAAAGCACCAGCCTTGAACACTGTGATGTATCGCTACACAGAAGATGAAGTTCGTTTCATTCTTAACTACGGGCGTCCATTCTCGCCCATGTCGGCGTGGGGAACTATCGGTGGTGGTCCATTGACTGACCAGTCGGTGCAAACGTTGATTGATTATTTGAAGTCAATTCAGATTCCGCAAGAGAATTGTGAAACAACGCGCAGTGCGTACAACCCAACATGTCTTGATGGCAAGCTGCCTGAAGCAAACAACAAGGAAGTGATTGCAGAAGCGCAACGACAAGTCGATAGCGGCAAGTACGGCTCGCTTGGTGAAGCATTGTTTAATCTCGACCTTGGTTCAGGTGCATTTTCATGCGCTCGCTGCCATACAAAGGGATGGTCTATTGATGACCCTCAAGTAACTGGTGGTGGTGCTTTTGGACCGAACCTCACAGGTGGATCATCTATTCGTCAATTCCCGATCCAGTCAGACATGATCGCCTTTATTCAGGGTGGTTCTGAACTTGGTAAGCGATACGGCGAACAAGGTCAAGGAAGTGGGCGTATGCCTGCCTTTGGTCAGGTGTACACAGAAGATCAACTCAAATTGATCGTTGAATACGTTCGGAGCCTCTGATGTTGTCAGCGTTACTTTCAGTCGGTTGGGAACCCGAAATTCGGGGATGGATCATTGTCATCATCAGTGTGGTGGTGCTTATGGGCTCCACCTATTTGTTGCTTGGCACCAACGTGGGTGCACGTCTCGGTTTCCTTATCGCTTTTGCAGGTCTTGCCGGCTGGATGATGTCCATGGCAATCATCTGGGCGATCTACGGAATTGGTTTAACAGGTCCAACACCAACGTGGCATCCTGGCGAACCTGTCACGATTGTTCGTGATGGTGCGTTGCTAGACCGAGCCGAAGTTGTTGATGCGCCGATTGATATTGCTGGACTTGATGCAACGAAAGCTGCTGATGTGGTGTCAAAGACGCTGGTCGAAGACGGTTGGAAGATTCTTGCCGAATCTGACCCTGCACGCGGTCAAGCAGTCGCTTCAGCAGATGAGATTATTCAAATCGAAGCTGAAGAATTCGCTGCTGGCGAATATGTGGCGGTAAATGTGTATGACAAGGGTGGCGAGCGGTATCCAAAGATTGGCGAATCCATCGACTTCATTGCATTCAAGCACAAGCCTCGTTATGCGATCGTTGAGATTGCACCGTTGCTTGAACAGCGTGCCGAACCCGGCCGTGCCCCAGCACGTGCACAGATCGACACTACGAAGCCTCACCGTTACGTCGTCATGATTCGTGACCTTGGTGCAAAGCGTCGCCCTGCATTCCTTATTGGCATCGGCTCTGGCCTTATTTTCTTCTTGTTGTGCTGGCTTCTCCATCGTCGTGAAGCACTGTTGCGCAAGAACCTTGCACTGAAGGCATAGCGCGATGGGTCAGTACCTTCCCATTTTGGCGTTAACGGTGCTGGCGATACTTTTCGCATTACTTAGCCTCATTGCTTCTCGGTTGTTGGCACCTAATCGTCCAAGTTCAGCTAAAGAAGCACCATACGAATGCGGCATTGTTCCAAGTCGTGAACCGCCCGAACGCTTTCCTGTCAGCTTCTATGTCATTGCAATGTTGTTCATCATGTTCGACATTGAAATCATTTTTGCCTATCCATACGCAGTAGACAGAGAGTTCCTCGGGTCTTTTGCTTTCTTCGAAATGCTTGCGTTTAGCGCTGTTTTCTTTGTTGCATTTGTGTACATGGTTGCACGCGGTGCTCTCGAGTGGGGACCCATCATGCGTTCAGCAAAACTTGATCCGCAATCAAGCACTGGTGTTCAGGCAAGCGGTACCGTGCGCGTTGTTGGTCGCGAAGGACGAGCAGCCTGATGGGATTAGTTCAGAATGTTCTTGACGACGGACTTGGTGGCATTGAGCACAACTTTGTTACTGCCCGTATCGAAGACTTAGTCAAGTGGGCACGTTCACGTTCTAGCTGGGGCGCTTCATTCGGTCTTGCTTGTTGCGCCATCGAGATGATGGGAACTGGTGCATCGCATTACGACTTGTCTCGTTTCGGAATGGAAGTGTTTCGCGCATCTCCTCGTCAGGCAGACATCATGATTGTTGCTGGCCGTGTTAGTCAGAAAATGGCTCCAGTGTTGCGTCAGGTATACGACCAGATGATGGAACCTAAGTGGGTCATCTCTATGGGTGTCTGTGCATCAAGTGGCGGAATGTTTAACAACTACGCAATTGTGCAAGGCGTCGATCAGATCGTGCCTGTAGATGTTTATGCGCCAGGTTGCCCTCCAACACCAGAGACATTGATTCATGCCATTGAGACATTGCATCAATTGATTGAAGATGGCGAAATCATGCGTCGTCGTGAATCAAATAATGGTGGTGCAGGAATTCAACTCACTGAGGGCGCAGTTACTGCTGCTCCTGTCACGCTTGGAACGAAGTAATCATGAGTGACGTAGCTGAAACAGTGGACAATGCTGTAGAGACTCAACACGGTTGCCCCGTAGTCGATTCGCTTGGACAACGAGTTTTGCTTGCTACTCGCGAGAATTACATTTCAGTAGTCAAAGCACTTGTTGATGAGGGATACACCATGTGTATCGACCTCACTGGTGTTGACTATCTCAATTTGCCTAATCGCAAAGTTGGACACGGTGTCACTCCGGAGCGTTTTGAAGTAGTGGCTAATTTCTTGTCGCTCACATTGCGTCAACGCATTCGTGTACGCGTGCAGATTCCAGAGAACGATGCCACGTTGCCGTCGTTGTTTGACTTGCACCCTGGCACCGAGGCTCATGAACGTGAAACATACGACATGTTCGGAATTTCTTTTGATGGTCATCCAGACATGACTCGAATCTTGATGCCAGAAGATTGGGATGGTCACCCACTTCGTAAGGATTACGACCAAGGTTCTATTCCAGTCCAGTTCAAAGGGTCGAACTCATGACGATTGTCTCGGCCGGAACTAATGAGGGCGGACAAGAACTCCTCTCACGAAGCGACCTGACTGCAAAAGAACTTTTGCGTGAAGTGGGCTCAGTGTTACGTCTCAGTGAGACTGAAGCAGCCGCATTGGCTTCAGTTGCAGACGAGGCGCCAGAAGATCAAACAATGATCATCAACATGGGGCCACAACACCCAAGTACACACGGTGTATTGCGACTCATGTTGGAACTCCAAGGTGAAACTGTTCTGCGTTGCAAGCCAATCATTGGTTACCTGCACACGGGCATGGAGAAGACTGGCGAAGCACTCTCGTACATGCAGGGTGGCACCAACGTGACGCGCATGGATTACTTGTCGCCGTTGAATAACGAACTAGTTTTCTCCTTGGCCGTGGAAAAACTCCTTGGCATCGATGGCGATATTCCAGAACGCGCTACGTGGATGCGCATGCTGTTGAGCGAATTAAACCGTATGAGCAGCCACCTTTTGTTCCTTGCTACTAACGGCATGGACATCGGTGCAGTTTCCATGATGTTGTACGGATGGCGTGAACGCGAAGATGTTCTTCGCTTCTTCCAAAAAGTCACCGGACTTCGCATGAACCACAACTTCATTCGCCCTGGTGGTTTGGCTGCTGACTTGCCTGCCGGCTGGCGTGACGATGTTTTGGAAATTCTCGAGAACTTGCCATCGCGACTTGAGGAATACGACATCTTGATGTCTGGTCAGCCAATTTGGCGCGAACGTTTGCAGGGTGTTGGTGTTATCACTGCACAAGAAGCAATTGCGCTCGGAGTTACCGGACCAATTCTTCGTTCAACCGGAGTTCCATGGGACCTTCGCCGCGACATGCCGTACCTTCACTATGACCAACTCGAATTTGATGTTGTTGTTGGCGAGTACGGCGATGCATACGACCGCTATTCGATTCGTTTCAATGAGATCCGTGAGTCAATGCGCATCGTGTATCAAATTCTCGATCGCATGCCATCGGGCGACTATCGAATCCAGGACAAAAAAGTTACGCCACCTCCACGTGCACGCATTGACGAGTCCATGGAAGCACTTATTCACCACTTCAAAATCTTTACTGAAGGTTTCAAAGTTCCAGAAGGCGAAGTGTACGTCAGCATTGAAAGCCCACGTGGAGAAATTGGTTGCTACATCGTGAGCGATGGTTCTTCACATCCGTATCGCATGCATGTACGCGCGCCATCATTTGTCAATATTCAAGCTATGCCTCACATGATGCGTGGTGGACTCGTCGCGGACGCAGTGGCTGTTATTTCGTCTGTTGACCCTGTTCTAGGAGAGGTTGATCGCTGATGGCTCGTCTTTCTGAAGACAACATTCGTCTTGCACGTGAAATTATCGGCCGGTATCCAAAGCCGCGCTCAGCAACAATTCCGTTGCTGCATCTTGCGCAAGAGCAAGATGGATTTGTTACGAACGAGGCAATGTCGCACATCGGTGAACTTGTTGGTGCTACATCAGCCGAGGTGTACGGAACCGCATCCTTCTACGAGATGTTCAAGTTTGAGCCAGTCGGAAAGTTCCTTATCAATATTTGCGGAACAATGTCGTGTGCACTCCTTGGCGCTGAAGAACTCATGCATCATGCTGAAGGTCGACTTGGTATCAAGATGGGTTCCACCACAGCAGATGGCAAGATCACACTTGAGCGAGCCGAATGCCAAGCTGCATGCACCGAAGCCCCGTGCTTGCAAGTCAACTATCGCTACCGCTATCGCGTCACACCACAAGATCTTGATGCACTCATTGACGATTTGAATTCCGGCGCTCTCGATTCCGAGATTCCAGCACACGGCACAGTTGCAAAAGTACGACAATCAATTCCTGCTGATCGCGGCGTAGGCGCAGTCGACCCTGACGATGTCACTGAAGGTCCGGCATGGCTTGACGGAAAGGCTGCACTATGAGCGGCGGTACATGGAAACACGCACCTGGTTTTTACGAAGGCGATCGCCCACGCATTGTGACTTCGCGATTTGAATACGAAGATTCATTCACACTTGAGCGTTACTTAGCAACAGATGGCTACAAAGGTTTGCGTGCAGCGCTTGGTCGTCCAGCAACTGATGTTCACGATGAAGTCAAGAATGCAACAGTTCTAGGGCGCGGTGGCGCAGGTTTCCCTGCAGGTAACAAGTGGGGTCTTACTCCCCAAGGCGTATGGCCGCGGTACTTGGTTGTCAACGGCGACGAAAGTGAACCAGGCACATACAAGGACCGCTTGCTCATGGAGCGAGATCCGCATCAATTGATCGAGGGTTGCCTTATTGCTTCATATGCCGCTGGCTTATCGCAATGCTTCCTTTATATACGTGGTGAAATGGCGCTTGCTCAAGAGCGTGTTGCTGCTGCACTGAATGAGGCATACGCAGCGGGTTATGTGGGCAAGAACATTCTTGGTTCTAAGTTTTCGTTAGACATCGTTCTTCACTGGGGTGCTGGTGCATATGTTGTCGGAGAAGAAACCGCACTCATTGAATCTCTTGAAGGCAATCGAGGAATGCCGCGTTTGAAGCCTCCGTATTTCCCGGCGGCAATCGGTTTGTATGGTCAACCAACAATCGTGAACAACGTCGAGACTTTGGCTAACTTGCCATGGCTCTTGCAAAATGGTGCTCCGGCGTACACAGCAATTGGTACGGCAACATCACCTGGAACTCGCATGGTGGCAGTCTCAGGACACGTGAATCGTCCTGGTGTTTTCGAAATCATCAATGGCACCACAACTTTTCGTGACCTTCTCTATGGCGATGAGTTCTGCCAGGGAATCCGTAATGGAAATGATCTGAAGGCGTTTGTCCCTGGCGGTGGTTCTGCGCCGTGGTTTACACCAGATCAGTTAGATCTTCCGTTCGAAGCAAGCCAAGTGGGGCCAGCAGGTTCCATGTTGGGTTCAGGCGCAATCATGGTGATGGACAGCACAACAGATATCCCCCGTGCTGCACTCACACTCACTCGTTTTTACGCACATGAATCATGCGGCAAGTGCACACCATGTCGCGAAGGTGGAACATGGCTTGAACGCATTTTGTCTCGTGTTGTAGATGGCAAGGGAACAGATGCAGACCTTGACCAACTGTTCGAAGTAGGAGAGTCCATCTGCCCAGGTGCTTTCCCACATGCATCCAATGAAAAACTTGGTCTTGCTGCAGTGCCATTTCCTTATCGCATGAACACAATTTGTTTCGTCGGCCCGTCTGCGTATGCACCAGTGCACTCAGCGCTCACGTTGTTCCGTAGCGAATTTGAAGCACGCGTAACGAAGCGCAAACTCATTTCAGTAACGGCGGTCGGGCAATGACAACTATCGATACGAATACAACTGACGCTGAAGACACACCGCCGGTAGATCCAAACGCAGTGTCCATCACAATCAATGGACGTACAGTTGCCGCGCGAAAGGGCGAACTGATCATTGCTGCTGCAGATCGCGCAGACGAGTACATTCCTCGTTTCTGTTACCACCCACGCATGAGTTCAGTGGGAATGTGTCGTCAATGTCTCGTTGAGGTCGAAGGGCCACGCGGTCCGATGATGGTTGTTAGCTGCATGACGCCAGTCGCTGACGGGCAAATTGTGCGCACCGATACGCCACAAGTGAAGCGCGCTCATGAAGGAATGATTGAACTTCTTCTTGCGAATCATCCATTGGATTGCCCAGTGTGTGACAAGGGCGGCGAATGCCCATTGCAAGACCAAGCATTTAGTCATGGTGCTGGAGAGAGTCGCTTTGTCGAAGAAAAGCGCCATTACGAAAAACCCATCCCAATTAGTGATCTGGTGTTGCTCGACCGTGAGCGTTGCATCTTGTGCGACCGTTGCACACGTTTCGCGGACGAAGTTGCCGGTGACCCTCTCATTAGTTTCACGCAACGCGGTAACAACACACAGGTGATGACATTCCCCGACGAACCGTTCGCATCGTATTTCTCTGGCAACACGGTTCAGATTTGTCCGGTAGGCGCCTTGACTGCCACGCCATATCGATTCAAGGCGCGACCATGGGACTTAGAGCAACGCGAAAGCACTTGCACATCTTGTTCAGTAGGTTGTCGCACTGTTGTGCAATCAAGCCGTGATGAATTGTTGCGTTTCCAAGGAGTAGATAGCGACCCAGTGAACTGGGGCTGGCTATGTGACCGTGGCCGATTCAATTTCCAATCCACTAACTCTGAAGATCGTCTTGTAACGCCACAAGTGAAGTCTGGTGATTCATTTACTACGGTCACTTGGTCTGAAGCCCTGGATACTGTTGCGCGAACTGTGCGCCATGCTCGTCCCGGATCTGTTGCTCTCATTGGTGGAGCTCGTGGAACCAACGAAGACGCGTTCATGTGGGCAAAGGTTGCTGACGCATTGGGTGTCACTATGCGCGATGCTCAATTAGACGACGGATTGCCTTCGTCTATCTATTCATACGCACAAGCAACAATTGACTCAACGTGTGCTGGCGGCACTGTCATTGTTGTCGCGCCAGATCTTAAGGAAGAACTACCGGTTCTTTTCCTTCGCCTTCGTGATGCCGCAGAGAAAAAGCGTGTGCGCATTATTGAAGTGTCCTCACATCAAACAGGCTTAACGAAGTATGCATGGCGTTCCGTGCAGGCCGAACCAGGTACATCTGCCGCTGCACTTGCTGCGTTACTCAGCGAAAGTGATGTTGCAGCTCAAATTCACAGTGGAGCGGTCACCATTGTGGCGGGACGCGGAAACCTTGCAGAGTCGGCCAATCATGTCATGGCTGCTATTGATGCAGTTATTGGTGCGGTGCCAAGTGCAACTGTGCTTCCCGCACTGCGTCGCGGCAACGTTCGCGGTGCATTGTCAGTAGGCCTTGCTCCGTCAGATGGCAATGACACTGCAGCAATCTTGGAAGCAGCAGCAAACGGCAAAGTTGATTGCCTCATTCTTCTTGGCGCAGACCCCTTGAGCGACGTTGCCGATGCCGACCTTGCGCGCCGTGGAATTGCCGGTGCCAAGTTTGTTGTTGCAGTGGACACTTTCTTGTCTCCAAGCGCTGCGCACGCCGACATTGTGTTGCCTGCCGCTGCGTATGGTGAAAAAGACGGAACCACAATGAACCTTGAAGGTCGCGTGACAAACGTTGTGCAGAAGATCACCCCACGCGGTACATCTCGTGCCGACTGGATGATTGCTGCTGAACTACTCAGTGTGTTGGGTCATGATTCTTCGGTCTCAACGTTGGCTGATGTACAGCGCGACATGGCCAAGGCGATTCCTGGTTTTGGTGCCACAACAACTGCAGTTGCAGTAAAGCGTGATGGAGTAGTGGTGTCTGTACCAGTTGCTGCGCATTCCAATGTGGTTACTAGTGCACCACCGCGCAACTCGTACGAATTCCGCCTCAATGTGAGCCGCAAGTTATACGACCGAGCAATTAGTACTCTCACTAGCCCTGCTCTAGAAAATCTCGCTCCAGGTGCGCAAGTGTTGGTGAACCCACTTGATCTCGACCGTGTTGGCGCTCCAGAAGGTGGAAACGTTCGTGTTTCTAACAACAACAGTTCGTTGGTTCTGCCGGTGCATTCGTCGCCTTCGGTTCCACGCGGAGTTGCCCTTGTTCCTTTCAATCAACCAGGTGCAGACATTCGTGAACTGATTCGTCGATCAGATTCAGTCGTTGACGTTCGGATTGAGTCAATATGATTTCTGCACTTCTTTCAGTTGACCCGTTGCTTGACGGCAAATTGCTATGGACACCGTTGATCATTGTTCTGGTCAAGGTTCTCATTGTCTTTGTGGTGGGTCTTGTTGCCACCATGCTCATGGTGTGGTTCGAGCGAAAAGTAATTGCGGGTATGCAAAACCGTGTGGGGCCAAACAAAGCAGGTCCATGGGGTCTATTGCAAACTCTCGCCGACGGCATCAAGTTGTTCTTTAAAGAAGATCTCTTGCCCGAGCGCTCAGACAAGTTTGTTTTCAAACTTGCTCCGTATCTCACCTTGGTACCTGCGTTCTTGGCGTTTGCAATTATTCCATTGGGTGGTGACTTCCGTGACGGCAAGGGTGGCATGGTCACCATGTTTGGTCATCAAACACGTTTGCAGTTAGCAGACCCACCAATCGGTGTGTTGTTTGCCTTAGCAATCTCTTCCATCGCCGTGTACGGCATCATGCTCGCCGGCTGGTCAAGTGGTTCGAAGTATCCATTGCTTGGTTCTGTGCGTGCATCTGCACAGATGGTGTCGTATGAAGCTGCTCTCGGACTCTCACTTGGTGCGGTTCTCTTGGTTTCTGGCACGTTGTCTACTGCTGGCATTGTGAACCTACAAACCTCCGTTGGCCGTTGGAACATTGTCGCCACCGGGTTCGTGCCGTTCTTTATCTTCCTCATCGCGGCTACCGCTGAAATGAACCGCCCTCCGTTCGACCTTGTTGAAGCAGAACAAGAACTCGTAGGTGGTTTCAACACCGAGTATTCATCTATTCGATTTGCGCTGTTCTTTCTCGCAGAGTTCATGAACACAATCACTATGTCGGCGTTGATTGTCACGTTGTTCTTCGGCGGGCCTCAACCAATCTCTATAGGCAATGTCACTCTTGATATTCCACTTCTTCCAAACGCGTTGGAAGGAACTGTTTGGTTATTGCTGAAGGTCCTCGTGTTCCTCTACATCTATGTTTGGTTCCGCGCCACATTGCCGCGTTTCCGTTACGACCAACTCATGGACCTCGGTTGGAAAGTATTGATTCCTGCATCACTTGGTTGGTTTATGTTGCTCGCAGCTCAGCGAGTAGGTCGCGATGCTGGCTGGGATCAAATAGTGGTCACATTGGTATCGGCTTTGGTTCTGATTGGTGGCTACGCATTGCTGCAACTTGCCCAAAAGGTGAGTCGCAGCAATCGTGAGAAGGACGGAGCGAGTTTCTAATGGGTTACTTCGGTGGATTCCTTGTCACCATGCGTCAGCATGGTGCACGCAACAAAGTGACGACTGAGTATTCAGGTGGCCGCGTTTTTCGTCGCAAGAATCGCGATGAGCACGACGAGAAAATTGAAAAGCCCGAGCGCATGCACGGTCGCCACGTGCTCAATCGCTATGAAGACGGCATGGAAAAATGCATCGGCTGTGAGTTATGTGCTGGTGTTTGTCCTGCGAAGTGCATTTATGTGCGCGGCGCCGACAATGACCCCGACAACCCAACCTCTCCCGGTGAGCGTTTTGGTTTTGTTTACGAAATCAATTACTTGCGTTGCATCCATTGCGACATGTGCGTAGAGGCATGCCCTACCGAAGCAATTACTGAGACGAAACTATTTGAGTTCTCCTTCACGAACCGGAAAGACGCCATCTATACCAAAGATGAATTACTTGTCGACACCATGGGTCAGCCACAACATCTTCCGTGGGAAGACTGGCGTCCAGGCGAAGATCAGCACACATCTGGTTGGATGAGGGCGACGGCTCCATCAGGCGACGCTTCATTTGAAGGTGTAGTTGCGTGGAGTGGGGAACTTGGCCACGGGGTGCGCGCACCGGAACCGCCACAGAGTGACCGCGATGAATCAGAGGCGGGGCATTAATGGAACTTGTGGTTTTTGTTCTTGCCGCAGCAATGGTCTTGGGTGGGGCACTCGGAGTCGTCACCAGGGCTAATCCTGTTCATGCCGCTATGAGTCTTGTTCTCACACTGTTTGGAATTGCAGTGATGTTCGTTTCGCACAACGCGCATTTCCTGGCTGCTGTTCAAGTCATTGTGTATGCCGGAGCCATTGTGGTGTTGTTCCTCTTTGTCATCATGCTTCTCGGTGTTGACGAATCAGAAGACCTTTCGGTTGAGCCCATTGCTAAGCAACGACCACTAGCACTCATTCTGGGTGGCGGATTAGTCGCCATCATTATCGCTGCAGTAGTTACTGGTCGTGAGAATTTCGCTTCCGCAGGTGGCGCCTTGGAAAGCGCAACTCTTGAATCTCCCGATGCAAACATCCGTGCGTTGGCTCGTTCCATCTTCAGCACCAACGTATTTGCTTTCGAAATCACCTCCGTACTTCTATTGGTAGCAGTGGTCGGCACGGTCGTAATGGCTCGCAGAATGAAATCACTAGGAACCGGGAAGTGATCGCAATGTTGTCTGCTGTCGAACCCACAACTTCTTGGTACCTCATCTTGTCTGCAGTTCTTTTCGGTATCGGAACTGTCGGAGTTCTTGTGCGACGCAACCCACTAGTTATGTTCATGTGCATTGAACTGATGCTGAACGCTGTAAACCTCTCGTTCGTTGCTCTTGCCACACAATTGTCGAACATCAATGGTCAGGTAGCTGTTTTCTTCGTAATGGTGGTAGCTGCAGCCGAAGTCGTTGTAGGCCTTGGCATCATTGTTTCCATCATGCGTCGCCGCACAGATGCAACTGCAGATGATCTCTCAGGATTGAAGGGCTAGACCATCATGTTGGATCTCATATGGCTTGTTCCAGCGCTTCCGCTTGCTGGCTTTTTATTGATTGTCTTGTTTGGCAGAAAACTCGGTGAACCAGGTGCAGGCATCCTTGCAACCGTCATGACCGCATCTTCCTTTGTTGTTGTGGCAGGCATCTATTTCGATCTGTTGTCACGAACTGCAGAGGAACGTCATCACGTAGTCACTCTGTTCTCGTGGTTGCCCGTGGGCTCACTGCACGTAGATCTTGCATTGCTTGCTGACCCTCTCAGCATCACCATGGCGCTTTTCATTACTGGTATTGGCTCCATGATTCATCTGTACGCCATTGGCTACATGCACGGAGACCCAAAGTTCCCGAAGTTCTTCATGTATCTCAACCTGTTCGTTTTCTCAATGTTGATGCTGGTGCTCGGCGAAAACTTATTGGTGACATTCCTCGGATGGGAAGGAGTAGGTGCGTGTTCGTACTTCCTCATTTCTTTCTGGCACACTCGCGACTCCGCTGCCACTGCCGGAAAAAAGGCATTCGTTACCAACCGTGTTGGTGACTGGGGAATGATGGTGGCGATGTTCCTTGCATTCTCTGCTGTCGGAACATTGTCGTATGAAGGAATTAACCACGCAGCCGAAAATGGTGGATTAGCTGCAGTGACTGCTACTGGCATTGCCCTCATGTTGTTTGTTGGTGCTTGCGGCAAGAGTGCACAGTTGCCGTTGTATTTGTGGTTGCCCGACGCCATGGAAGGTCCAACACCAGTTTCTGCTCTCATCCACGCGGCCACCATGGTGACCTCCGGAGTTTTTCTTCTCACCCGTATGGCGCCGGTGCTTCATGCCTCGTACCCGTGGGCGGGCGATGTCATTGCCACCGTTGGAGCACTCACTGCGCTCTTTGCTGCAACAATCGCTGTTGCTCAAACAGACATTAAGAAAGTGTTGGCGTACTCCACCGTCTCACAGCTTGGTTTCATGTTCTTAGCTATCGGTTCCGGCGCCTATGTGGCAGCCATTTTCCACATGGTGACCCATGCGTTCTTCAAGGCATTGCTCTTCCTTGGTTCTGGTTCTGTCATCCATGGCATGCATCACGAGCAGGACATGCGTCGCATGGGTGCATTGCGCAAAGTCATGCCAATAACAGGCTTTACTTTCATCATTGGCTGGTTAGCAATTGCGGGTGTTCCTCCCTTTGCTGGTTTTTGGTCAAAGGATGAAATCTTGTTGTACGCGTTTGCTAACAACCGTTTGTTGTGGTTCATCGGTGTCGTTACTGCGTTGCTCACCGCGTATTACATGACACGTCAAGTCATCATGGTTTTCTTTGGTGAAGCTCGTTGGCATGACCATGCCGAAGACAATGGCGCACATGGCGATCACACTCCACATGAAAGTCCATGGACAATGGTGACCCCATTGGTGGTATTGGCCGGACTATCAATTGTTGGCGGCGCGATGCAATTGCCGTTTACAAAGGGCACCAAGTTTTTAGAGCATTGGTTAGAGCCAGTAGTACACCACTCCGAGAGAAACATCTCTGGAACATGGGCTTACGAAAACAAGTGGCTGCTGTTGGCACTCGCAATTGCAATTGCCGTCTCTGGAATTGCAGCATCTATCGCGGTGTACGCCAAAGGTAAGTTCAAAGTGATCGAGCCCGCCATCCTTGCCGACGCATGGCGTTACGACTCCACCGTGTCTTCACTTATCGGTGGCCCTGGCTACAAATCATTTGATGGTGTGGCGTCATTCGATGCAGTAGTTGTAGACGGAGTCGTTAATGGAGCTGGAATTGAGGTTCGCCGTATTTCGGGCGTACTCAGCAAGTTGCAAACGGGTCTTATTCGTTCGTATGCCGCAATCGTTGCCTTTGGTGCTGTTGCAGTCCTTGCATGGTTCCTCGTGAGAGGGGTTCTCTAATGTCGTTCGTTTCTTTTGTTGCATCCGCTACTGGTGCTGCACATCACGTTTCGTTTCCTATCCTCTCAGCCCTCATCATCCTTCCAATTGTGGGCGCAATTCTCGTTGCGCTCACGAGCAATCGTCGACCTGAGTATGTGAAGTTGATTGCAACGTTGTTCAGTGTTGGTGTCGCTGGTATGTCTATTTGGCTGCTGGCCTCATTCAAAACTCATGATGGCGGATTTCAGTTTCAGTCTCAACACGAATGGATTTCATCGTGGGGCATCTCATGGCATCTCGGTGTAGATGGCATTTCGCTTTTCTTGGTGGTTCTCACGGGAATTCTCTTCCCACTTGTCATCGTTGGTATCGACCCACATCACGACCAAAAGCGATACTTGGCGTGGTTGTTGGTGTTGGAAGCCGGAGTCATGGGCAGTTTCCTCAGCCTCGACCTCTTCTTGTTCTTCATCTTCTTTGAAATCGTTCTTGTACCGATGTACTTCCTGATTGGTGGTTGGGGATACGACAAGCGCATCTATGCAGCGACAAAGTTCTTCTTGTACACCATGCTCGGTTCAGCATTCATGTTGGTGGGCATCATCGCCACAGCGTTGTTGGCACGACACGACATCGGATATCTCACCTTTGATGTAGTCACTATTGCCGAACGTGCAAGCTTCTCTACCAACACTGCGCGTTGGCTGTTCGTCTCGTTTGCAATTGCTTTCGCTGTGAAGGTTCCTATCTTCCCATTGCATACATGGTTGCCAGATGCACACACCCAGGCGCCTACTGGTGGTTCAGTAATTCTTGCTGGAGTACTGCTGAAAATGGGTACGTATGGCTTCTTGCGTTTCGGTTTGTATCTGTTCCCGTCCGCCGCACTGTGGGCTAAGCCTGTCTTCCTTACATTGGCGACAATCGGCATCATTTACGGCGCTATTGCTGCCACCATGCAAAAAGACCTCAAGCGTTTAGTTGCGTATTCTTCCGTCGCTCACCTTGGGTTTATCGTGCTCGGAATTTTCGCTGTCACATCGCAATCACTTACGGGTGGAGTGATGCAGATGGTAAACCACGGACTTTCTACAGGTGCATTGTTCCTACTTGTTGGCATGATCTACGAGCGTCGGCACACCCGTGTCATTGCTGAACTGAAGGGCATTCAAGCAGTTGCGCCAATTTTTGCTGCAGCGTTCATGGTCGTGATGTTGTCTTCAATTGGCGTACCCGGGCTCAATGGCTTTGTGGGTGAGTTCCTCATCCTCATTGGTTCTTTTGAAACAGCTCGTTGGTGGACCGTGGTTGCAGCCACCGGAGTCATTCTCGCTGCGCTGTACTTGTTGTGGGCCTACCAACGTGTGTTCCACGGTGAGCCAGACGAAGCAAACTCTTCCTTTGCAGAAATGAACCTTCGTGAGGGTTCACTAATTCTCGTCTTCATCAGTTTGATTGTGTTTACTGGCTTGTATCCAAAGCCAATGCTGGAACGTATTGAGCCAAGTGTCGACAAACTCATCGAACACGTTGTGAAGCATTCTGACTATCAGCCACCAACTGCGCCAGCAGAACATTCTGAGACGCCTGCTGAATCAACTCATACGGGAGGCGAGTGATGTTGCTTGCAAGTGGACTCATCGGTCCTTCCATTCCATGGACCGACATTTTGCCTCTCCTCATCTTGTTGGGCGGCGCGTGCTTTCTGTTGTTAGTAGGTTCTCTTGTTCCTAATTGGCCACGCCATGGTTATGCATGGTTTACCGGTGCAACTGCGGCTGGGGCCCTCGTAGCGAACTGTGTGCAGTGGAACAACTTGCATAGCAAGGTGGGTCGTTCAATCATTGCTGACGCAATATTCGTTGACCGCTTCTCTGTCCTCGCAAGTATCACCGTCTTAGGTGCTGTGATCTTCAGTTCCATTCTTATGAGTGCATATTTGCAGCGATCGCAAGACGATGGCCCGGAACTATTCGCGCTGTTCCTCACTGCAGCAATTGGCGCAATCGTGATGATTTCTGCCAACGACCTCATTGTGATGTTCTTAGGACTCGAAGTACTCAGTCTCTCGCTGTACCTTCTTGCTGCTAGTAACCGTCGTCGGGAACAGAGTCAAGAGTCAGGCATTAAATACTTCGTTCTTGGTGGTTTTGCATCAGCTTTCTTTTTGTATGGCATCGCGCTCGTCTACGGAAGCACCGGTAGCACGCAGTTATTCGTCGACCAATCACTTCCGCAAGGTATTGCTCAAGCCCTGGGGTCTCAGGTTGCGGTAAATGGAAATGATTCGCTGCTCTTGATCGGTATCGGCCTACTCATGATTGGTTTGGCCTTCAAAGTTTCTGCCGCTCCATTCCATGTGTGGGCTCCAGACGTATACGAAGGCGCACCCACTCCGGTGACTGCCTTTATGGCGTCCGTAGGAAAGGTCGCTGCGTTCGCTGCGCTTCTGAGAGTTCTTCTTGTTGGTTTGCCTCAGCGTGTAGACGACTGGCGACCAGTGGTGTGGGCCCTTGCAATTGCGACGGTCTTTATTGGTTCCGTCATGGCAGTTGTGCAAACAAACGTGAAGAGAATGCTTGCGTACTCATCCGTGAGCCATGCAGGTTTCATTCTTGTTGGTGTTGAGGCAGCTGCACATATGCGTGGCGATGGTCTTGCATCATCAATGAATTACCTCACTATTTACACGGTTCTTGTGATGGGTTCATTTGCAATTGTTCTTGCAATGTCTGGTCAACAAGATGCTGATACAGCATTGACAGATTTCCGTGGTCTAGCAAAGCGTCGCCCTGCATTGGCTCTGGCATTCAGCATCTTGCTATTTGCTCAGGCGGGTGTCCCGTTTACATCTGGGTTTGTTGCGAAGTTTGCAATCATGAAGTCAGCCGTAGATGTCGGCTCGTACGCTCTTGCAGTTGCAGCCATGGTCGCTGCAGTCATTGGTGCGTTCTTGTACCTACGCATTGTTGTGAGCATGTGGTTAGAAGAACCAGATTCTTCCGAGCCACTCAATGTTGCAACCCCAGTGGTGCTAGTCATTGTGTTGGCAGTTGCGTTCACGTTAGTTATCGGTCTGTTCCCAGACTTGCTGCTCGATGCAACACGCCTAGTGCGCTTCGCGCCACGCTAATTACCTGACGTGCTGAATCAGGGCATCAAATAAACCCTGCTGGCTTGCATCGTCTGCAGCGGTGTCTTCTGGATGCCATTGCACGCCGATCACCCAATGCTTAGAAACATGCTGAACGGCCTCAATGGTGCCGTCATGATGCGTACCGACAACGGTGAGGTCATTCGCTAATTTTTCAATTGCCTGATGATGAAACGAATGCACAAATGGTTCGTGAGTCCCCATTGCTAGAGCCACCAGCGAACCAGAGATCATTTGCACAGTGTGCATTGTGTCGCGGTGGTCGTCTGTGGTGTCTAGATGTTGAATGAGTGTTCCACCAAGTGCAACGTTCAACACTTGGTGTCCTCTACATATGGCCAAAATAGGAAGATCTAGGTCGAGTGCGGCGCGCACTGCGGCAATTTCGAAAGCATCGATGAAGTCATTGACGCCACGAAGCTCTGCATTTTCGGTGTGCCCATAACAAGTTGGGTTTACGTCTCCACCGCCTGGCATCACAATGCCGTCGCATCTCTGAATCGTGGCCGCAATCACATCAGGGTCATTTGACGGGGGAATAACAATGGGCAGACCACCCGCGCGGTGGATGGCATCTGCATACATTCGTCCAGACGATATGGCCTTGCCACGAACGTTATTTGCTTCTGAAGCACGACGCCCTGGTACGCCGATCAACGGCATTGTCATCCGTTATCGACTTCTTCTGCTTCGTATCCTGCGGCTTGTACCGCAGAAAGCACATCTTTTGCATGATCTCGGCTGCGCACTTCCAGCACGGCCTGCACGCCAGTTTCGCGCACATGCAAATTTACGCCTTCGCGTACGTGTTCTACTTCGATGAGGTTGGCGCCCGATTGTGCAAACAAGTTAAGCAGTCCTGCCAAACCACCTGGTCGATCAGAGATACGAACAAAAATAATGAGTCGTCGGCCTGCCTGTGTTTCATTTCGACGAATTAGTCCGGGCACAACTCCCAGATCAACGTTGCCGCCAGACAACACAACACACGTTGTGCCACTGCGCGACGGCTTTACCTGCCCACTCATTAGTGCGGAAACACCAACTGCGCCGCCACCTTCGACATACAACTTGCTGCGGTCCATCAGTAGAACCATTGCATCTGCCACAAGGTCTTCTTCCACAACAACAATTTCATCCACGTATTTTTCAATGATGGGTCGAGTGAATTCACCAGGCGTTTTTACTGCAATTCCGTCTGCCAAAGTCACAATCGGACCATCGGGTGGTAGGTCACCTGCATATGGTGCGCAAGCACGTACCTGCACACCGATGATTCGAATTTTCGGATTGATGTGTTTCAGTGCGAGCGCAACGCCACCTGTTAAGCCACCGCCACCGAGTGGAACGAGAACCATTGCAAGATCTGCAATGTCTTCAGCAAGTTCGAGGCCGAGCGTGGCTTGTCCTGCAACAACAATTGGATCATCATACGGATGGCAGAAATTCATACCAGTGAGTTCTGCACGTGAGCGAGCAAGTGCAACAGCATCATTCAATGTGTCACCACCTTCAGTGAGCGTGGCGCCATATGAACGAACTGATTCCATTTTCGAAAGTGATGCACCCGCAGGAACAAAAATCTCACACGGCACACCGAAGTGGCGTGCAGCAAATGCGATGGATTGTGCATGGTTACCTGCGCTACCTGCAACGACACCAGACTGTGCGGCATCACCGAGCGAAGTGAGTTTGTTCATCGCACCGCGAATCTTGAATGAGCCTGTCCGCTGCAAATTCTCAGCCTTCAGGACGACATTGCCACCGAAGCGCTCAGACAAAGTGAGCGACTCTGTAATGGGAGTTCGCTTCACGACGCCTGCGCCAGCTAGTCGTGCGGCCAGAATGGCAGCCGAATCAATAGGTGGAGTGGTCATGCAGGCTCTACCGTAGTGGGCATGCGTGCAGCACTTGTTGCGAATAGAGAAGATGTCGACCCCGGTCTTGTCGGGCGAGCATTGCGTCGACATGGTTATACGTTCACGGAGTTCTTGAGAGAAGACCACGAGGGCTGGTTGCCCGTGGAAGATTTCAATCTGGTCCTCGCGTTGGGTTCTAACTGGAGCACTTATTGGGATCATGTGGCCGGCCCGGTGCGTGCCGAACAGGAACTGCTCCGTGAGGCCATGCGACGAAACATCCCTGTGCTGGGAATCTGCTTTGGTGCTCAACAGGTTGCAGCGGTCCTTGGTGGAGAAATCACAAAAGCACAATCTCCTGAAATCGGGTGGTGCCAGGTGTTCGCTACGTCTGAGGCCGGGCCCACGGCCCCGTCGGCATTGACCTCTGGCCCCTGGATGCAGTGGCATTACGACCGATTTTCGGTCCCTTCGGGGGCAACCGTTTTGGCCGATTCACCCATTGGTCCGCAGGCCATGGTGGTGGGGCGCACATTGGCTGTCCAGTTTCACCCCGAGGCCACGGAGACAATCGTTTCCCATTGGTCGAGCGGCACCGGAGCCGAGGAACTTGATGCCACTGGTATCTCGAAAGTTGCGCTGCTGTCAGAGACAAGGTCCCAGGTGGAAGGGGCCGAGATTCGGTGCAATGAATTGGTGGACTGGTTCATCTCGACCATTGCACAAGGGCACATGGGATCGCCCACAGTCTGAGAAGTTGGGGGCATCGTGAGTGCCCGTAGTAGTTTTGGCAGTGATGTCCCCGTTCTTACGGTCCTATCTCACTGTCGTGTGGTTTGGCCTTGCCTCCTTCTTAGTCGCTGGTTTGCTGCTTGGTATCTCGGCACTCATTCGCCCGAACAAGCCCAACCCAGAAAAGTTGCTCACCTATGAAAGTGGTGTGGACCCTGTAGGCGACGGTTGGTCGCAGAGCCAGATTCGTTATTACGTCTTTGCGCTTCTGTTTGTGATTTTTGATGTTGAAGCAGTATTCATTTTTCCGTGGGCAACTCAGTTAGAGCGGTACGCGGGTTTTGGTCTCGTTGAGATGGGTGTCTTCGTCGGCATCCTCTTGCTTGGCCTTGTCTATGCGTGGCGCAAAGGCGTCTTGCGCTGGGTTTAGGAACAAGGATTTTTCTCGTATGGGTCTCGTAGATCGTGGTCGACTTGGCAAGCCACTCACTCAATTGTTCAACCTTGGTCGTTCGTACAGCTTGTGGGTATATCAATGGGGTCTGGCTTGTTGCGCAATTGAAATGGGTGCCGCATTCGGTTCTCCGCGTTATGACGTGATGAGACTCGGAGTGATTCCTTTGCCTGCTTCTCCTCGTCAAGCAGACCTTGTAGTTATTTCTGGAACAGTCACAGACAAGATGGCGCCGGCAATCAAGCGTTTGTACGAACAAATGCCCGAACCGAAATATGTGATTTCAATGGGAAGCTGCGCAAACTGCGGCGGACCATATTGGGATAGTTACTCCGTCACTAAAGGTATTGATCAGATCATTCCTGTTGACGTGTATGTCCCAGGCTGTCCTCCTCGTCCTGAAGCATTGTTAGAAGGAATCGTTTTATTGCAGCAACGCATCAAGAACGAAGACATGGGCGCGCGTTGGCGTGGTGAAGGATTTCGTCCAATGAACATTGATGGCGAGTCAGCAGA
>Ga0207909_1000050_pt1 | contig 47275 bp, 43 predicted proteins | sample LakMenEpi05May10_FD_150672 | JGI IMG/M metagenome (GOLD analysis project Ga0207909, IMG submission 150672) | Freshwater microbial communities from Lake Mendota, WI - 05MAY2010 deep hole epilimnion (SPAdes) | ecosystem: Environmental > Aquatic > Freshwater > Lake > Epilimnion/Euphotic zone ...
CAACACCAGCAACACCACGTTCACCTTGAGGACCAGTTAAACCGGTAGGACCTTGAGGACCAACCTCACCTTGAATACCTTGAGGACCTTGAGCTCCAACAGCACCATCTATTCCATTACTGCCGCTCTCACCTATGGAACCTGCTTCACCTTTGTCGCCCTTTTCACCTGGTAGGCCTTGAAGGCCTTGGATACCTTGAACACCCTGAACGCCTTGAGGGCCCTGTGGCCCAACTGCACCTGCGAGGCCCGGCAAGCCTCGAAGTCCAGTGGCTCCCTTGGCTCCTGTAACGAGGACCTTCGGCCATTTACATGCCTTCTTGGAAACTGCGACAGTTAGCTTCTTGGTATCGAGGCATAAATAGTAAGTTGTCTTGGCGTTGGCTGGGGTGGTGCCGACGCTCAGTAGCGCACCGACAATAAAGATACCGCTGGTAATGGTGAGAAGCTTCTTCATTAGAGACCTGCCTAAAGTGTGTGCGTTTATGCGTATGTTTACTCTACTTAATTTATCCCAAGTGCTATTGCTAGCAATGTATTGTTGCTTATGTTGCCACCTAAGCGCTTCGTTTAGTCATTACTTATCAAGTCTAAACTTCAAGAGGTTTATGTGACTTAGCTGTTCTTATCGTTTGGGTAGAAGTTGACCGCACCACGAACCCAGACAGTTACTTTCATGCCAACCTCAGGAGCAAATGGGCCATTAGATCTTGCCCTGATTTTTATCTTCGGAGTCTGTACTTCAACGACAGCATCGTGCCCGAAGAAGACTCGCCCGATTACTTGGGAATCCCCTGATGGATTTGGTTGAAGATAAAAGTTCTCAGATCTAATAGCTGCAACCCCAACTTGACCATCAACCACAGTGTTTAGGGCTGTGATCTTTCCCAAAGAAGTAACAATTTTTCCATCTTCAACACGACCATCAACTAGCACTGAGTCACCTAGGAATGTTGCAATCCCTAAATCGACAGGTGCGTTGTAAATCTCTGTTGGAGACCCAGACTGAATAATCTTTCCGTCACGCAAGATGGCAACTTTATCTGCAAGAGATAGTGCTTCTTCCTGATCATGGGTTACCAGGATTGCTGTTGCATTCTCAGCTCGCAATACTTTCCTAACGTCTTCACGAAGTCTTACTCTTAGTTCAGCATCCAAAGCACTGAATGGCTCATCCAAAAGTATTAACTTAGGTCTGGGAGCTAGTGCTCGAGCAAGAGCAACTCTTTGTGCTTGACCTCCGGATAGTGATGCAGGTTTTCTATCTGCATAGTCACTCATGCCAATTAGATCTAGGAGTTCATTGACTCTTGCTTCGCTACCCTTAGGCAAACCAAAACCAATGTTCTGACTAACTGTTAGATGAGAGAACAGAGCGGAGTCCTGAGGAACAATTCCCACTCCTCTTTTCTCTGGAGCTGTGACGTCAGTAGAGGATGAGACCAGATTGGAGTCAATAAATATCTCACCCGAGCTTGGTGATTCAAAACCTGCAATAAGTCTCAATAGTGTTGACTTACCTGCACCTGATGAACCAAGCACGGCTGTGAGTTCGCCTTTGTTCGCCTCAAGATTGAGCTTCGACAAAACTTCTTGATTGCCATAGTTGAGGGTGAGGTTTCTAATCTCTAACAGCATTAGTGGCTCACCTCCGAAAGTGCTTTTCTTGCCTGTCTGTTTAAGGCTAAGGCAGGTAACCCACCTAGAACAACCAACAGCAAGGCATAGGGTGCTGCTTGAGCAAAAGCTAGTTCTTCAGTTGATGACCATAGTCTTACCGCCAACGTTTCAGTGCCAGTTGGTCTAAGCAGCAGTGTGGCCGGTAGTTCCTTTAGAACAGTTAGAGCGACCAGTGCAGCTCCTGCCAAGATGCCAGGGGCAGCAATAGGCAGTACCACCTTGAATATGCTTCTGTTGCCTTTGACTCCTAGTGAGTTAGCAACATCTTCTAAGCTTCTAGGAACTTGAGCGATAGGAGTTGCCATGGTGCTTAGTGCATTTGGCAGAAAGAGAATCAAGTATGCAAACAAAAGCAATGCTGTTGTTTGATAAACCCAAGGCACCAGGTTAGCCCCAACGAAGATCAGAGCTAGAGCTACAACAATTGCTGGCAGTGCGTGATTAGCCCAAACAGATAGTTCAACAAACATTCCTAGCTTTGTTTTGTACCTAACTACCCATAGCGCAATGGCTAATGCAAATACGGTGATCAAGGCTCCCGCCATAACAGCGAGAGAAACAGATCCCCAAAGAGCTTCAAGAATTTGACTAACGTCAGCAGTTGAAGAGCCAACAATGGACCAGTTGACCAGGCTATATAAAGGAACACCTGCGCCAAGCATTGCAAGAGCGACAAGAGAAAGAATTGCCACAGGTCGTGCTTTGCCTAGAGAAACACGAACTCTCTTCTGGCTAGAAGCACCGACGCTTAGGTAGTCACCTCTATATCTACGTTCAAACCAAATCACCAGAAGTGTAATCATCACTAAAACAACAGCTAATGCAGCTGCAGCTGTTCGATCAAAGCTCAATCTATATGCGTTGTATATCGCTCTAGTGAAAGTATCAAAGCGCAAGATGGCAATAGCGCCGAACTCACTCAGAGTGTAGAGAGCAACAAGTAGAGATGATGCTGTTGCCGCTGGCCTCACCTGAGGCCAAGTTACTCTTCTTAGCACTTGCCATTTTGATAGGCCAAGAGTTCTTGCTACTTCTTCACTAGAGGAATCAGTTCTAACTAACGCTGCCGAGACAGCAAGAAAAACATAAGGACTCGTTGCAAGACTCATCACTAACCATGAAGGCAAGAATCCAAATACTCCTGGGAAAGTAGCAGTGAAGCTGAAGGCCATGACATAACTCGGTATTGCCAATGGCAATGTTGCTAAAACGGCAAACAACGCACCAAAACCTAAATTAGTTCTAGTTGTCAACCATGCTTGAAGGAATCCAATTACCAGTGCAGTGAAAGTCACACTCACAACCAAAAGAGTTGTGTTGAAAAGTAGTTCAAGTGTTCGTGGCCTGACTAATTCCACTAGTGCCTTGTCGGCACCAGCCCCTAAGCGAAATAACAGATAACCAATTGGAATTACCGCTGCAATAGCTGCAGCAATTCCAAGAGCTATTAGTATTCGAGGTGGCTTGCGCATGGCTTATTAGATTAGACCCGCTGCACGAATCATCTCTAGCGTCTCATCAAGGGAATCAAGATCACTCAGATCTATTTCAGGTTTACTCAAGTCAGCTAGAGGTGTGAGTCCCTGAACAATGTCTATTCCTTCTAGCAGCGGATATTCAGCAGTGACTTCTGCAATGTAGTTCTGCGCTTTTGCGGAGAGCAAGAACTTTACAAACTCTCTTGATGCGGAATTGTCGTTGATTATTCCTGCTCCAGCAACATTGACCAAGTTGCCTAGATCACTCTTATTGAATGCTGCAAGCTTTGACTTCATTTTGGTTAGACCGATTTCTTTTGCTTTAGCAAACCAGTAGTAGTGGTTGATCAAACCAGCATCAACTTGGCCAGCTTCTACTGCAGCTAAAATCGCGTCGTTCTTTTCATAGACAACAGCATTTGTTTTCATAGCTGAAAGCCAGTCAGAAGTTTTCTTCTCTCCACTTACTACCCGCATGGCAGTTACAAAAGCTTGGAAAGAAGCATTGGTCGGGGCAATTGCAATCTTGCCTTTCCACTCCGGCTTTGCTAGATCAAATACTGAAGAAGGCAGAGATGAAACCTTGGCTGGGTCATAAACAAGGACTCTTGCTCGGCCGGAAACTCCCACCCAAGTCTTGTCCGTTGCTGAATATTCACTCGCAACCAAAGATGTTAGTTCGCTAGGAATGACTTCAAGCAAACCTGCTTTCGAGATAGCACCTAGAGCACCCGCATCCTGGGAGAAGAACACATCGGCTGGAGAGTTCTGTCCTTCTTCTAGAATCTGAGCAGCAAGTTCAGCACTACCTGCATACCTAACCTCTGTGGCAATCCCTGTTTCTTCTTCAAACATTTCAATGAGTGGCTGAATTAGCTCTTCTGATCTACCGCTGTAGAGGACAAGGCTTGATTTTTGTTGGATTGTTTCCGAAGCTGTCGGATTTGGATTAGGTTCACCGGTAGAGCAACTACTTAGGAACAATGATGCAACAAGGGCTAAAACAGCTAGCAAAGGCTTTTTCACTAAAGAACGTCTCATTCTGATTTTTGCGGACTTCAATCAGGTTAGGCTACCCTAACTAAATAGTCAATAGTTCTACAGAGCTGCCTTAAATAGCTCGCTAAATAAGAAAGACCCTGGATTGTCCAGGGTCTTTCTTTGATTTGGATCCGATTAGCCGAGAGCAGCTTTTGTGTTCAAATTTATAAACTCATTCCATTTCAGCACTAAAGACAACAAGATGGTAAGCGCCGCAAGAGATCTCTGACTGAAAAGCGCCTGTATATAATTTCTGCACAGTTTTTGAATTTCTTGCAGACTACTTCTGCTAGCAGAAGCATGGCCTTCTAGCCAGCAGTTAGACAAAAACCCCGGTACCAGCCGGGGTAATTGTTTGACCTCTTGACGAGGGTCTAATCGGAAGAAACATTTCCGAAACCATCCTTGGTTTTGAGTATAGGGAATATTTCTTGTCTCTACAAGAAGTTATCCCCTTCCGGTTAGACCCTCTCCCTGGTCCATGCCTTATGAGAGGAGATACAAGATGACTATTAGTCAGATTGTTGATCTGGTGACACTGGTGGTGAAGATAATCATCTTGATTGTCGAAACTATCTGACAGGAAAGAACCAGCAGGTTCTGATCTGAAAGGGTCAGAACCTGCCTCACTCACTTTCTTAGCAATCGCAGCTAATCTCGCTAACAGGCGCAGTTAGGGGGTCTCTTTCTCTGACCACTCTTCCATTGATGTCTTCGACTGGATATCCTTCACGTGCCCAGTACTCAAAGCCACCAATCATTTCTTTTACTTGATAGCCGAAAAGAGCAAAGTTCAAAGCACCTCGATGTGCTCCGTTACAACCAGGCCCCCAACAGTAAACCACCACAGGCATATCTACTGGAATTTCTATGGGCGCTCTTTGAGCTATCTCGGAATGATGCATGTGCACAGCACCAACAGCATGACCTTGATTCCATGAACTCTGACCACGAACATCGACAAGAACAAACTTTTTGCCTTGCTCAAAATCAGCGTGCACATCTGAAGCATCTGTTTCGAAAGCCAGACGCTTAGAAAAGTGTGCTACTAGTTCTTCTTGGGTTGGTAATTCATTAGACATAACTCAATTTTACAGAAATAGTAATGCCCCCAGCTTTAATTTCATGGCATCAATGACAAGGATCTGCGGAATTTTCAGCCATTACATAGAATTCACACTTGATACTTAAGCCCCTAGTACGAAGGGGGCAGCGCTGACTTGGCTTTAGCGCCGTCTGGCCAAGCCACAACACAAACCTTATTTCCTGAGCGATCTGCAAGAATCCACCAAGAAGGTGCATAGGAATCATCAACGACAACTCCCCCAGCCTTTACCGCAGCATCGACTCTAGCTTGAGCACTTTCTTTTGAAAGTGATACATCTATATGCATGGCATGACGAAGAGTTTTACCTTCTTCTATGTCCTGCATCCATACAGTTGAACTAACTCCCAGTGGATCTATGGCATTGTCTTCAAGCATTGGGTCATAACCAAGGACTGCTTTCCAGAAGGTTAGGTCAATTGCATCTGGTTTGGCCGCAATGGCAAACTGAACTTCTTGAACTTGATTAGGGTCAGCAACTGCTCCTAGTGATTTAGCGACTTTAGAGATCTCTCTGGCAAGTTCGATGTGCTCTGCCTCAATCTTCCAAATCTCACGAGTAAGGCGAACAGTCAGACGTTTTGAAACGATTGTCAGCTGAGCATGGCTTCCATCAAGACCTGGTAACTGAGCAACTGCTCTAGCTAGTTCAGCCGCATCAACAAGGTTCTCTGTAACAAAGACTGCGGATGGCCCACCATGTAAGACAACCCAATCCTCCAGCCCATCTGCTTGAAGGAATTCTTTCCAATGCTGTTCGCTCAATGGACGCTCCTATGTACCTAAAGGTTCAGCCAGCCTACTAAAAAACCCAGTCCTCGTGAGAAGGAACTGGGTTATGTGCGCTTGGAGGGACTCGAACCCCCAACCTTCTGATCCGTAGTCAGATGCTCTATCCGTTGAGCTACAAACGCTTGGGTGCCATGGGCAACCTAGTTAGTTTAGCCCAATAACTACTTACGTTCAATGGCTATATAAAAGGTCTCTGGTTTTGGGATAAACTAAACAAGTTCTGGAGACGTCGCATAGCCCGGTCGAGTGCGCCTCACTGCTAATGAGGTAAGGGTCTTAAAAGCCCTTCGGAGGTTCAAATCCTCTCGTCTCCGCCAGAATAAAAGCCCCCAGATTACTGGGGGCTTTTTCTGTAGTTGGTCACATAACTTGGTATCTTCCTCTGATCTTTTTTGATTCCAGTTACTCGAATATGTAGGTGCACTCTCTTGGCTAAGACAGGGCTTTGAATTGGATAAGGTGAAATAATGATCATAAACAAGAGCACGACGATAAGCGATGTCGCAGAGGCAGCAGGCGTCTCCAGAGCTACCGTCTCTAGAGCTCTGGCTGGTTATGGTCGTATCAGCAAAGAAACAGTTGAGCACGTAAGGGCTGTTGCTGAAAGCATCGGCTATCGCCCTAATGCTCTGGCAGTTGCTATGCGTGCTGGCAAAACTAAGACCATTGGTCTTGTAATTATTTCTGATTTCACGAATGCATTCTTTGATCGTGCTACTAAATCAATTATTGATAGGGCTCAGGAACTTGGGTTTAGGGTTCTAATCCAACACAGCGATGAAGACGTTTCCGTCGAGAGAGTTGCGATTGAGACCATGCTTCAGCGCCAGGTTGATGGAATCATTCTTGTCCCTGCATCAACCACAAAGCATTCGCATCTAACGAAAAGTAAGTTGAATGGCAAGCCAGTAGTAATCATTGACCGCAAACTGGATGTACGTCGCTACACAACTGTTACGACTGGTGATGAGGTGGCTGCCAAAGATGCTGTTTTGTATGCTGCAGAAAAAGGTCATAAGAAACTCGGGTTCTTGATTGCCGTTCCGGGAATCACTGGTCTAAGCACTGTTGAACCTGAGATACCGATTACTTCCGTTCAAGAACGTGTTGATGGTTTTGCTCAAGGAGTAAAGCTTTCTAAAGCAGCAGGTAGTTGGGTTTACTGCGAAGACAAGGAAGACGTTTCTGCGTCAGCTGTTGAAAAGTTACTCGACTCCCCTAAAGCTCCAACAGTAATCTTCACATCAAACAACGATATGCTGCTCGCAGTTCTAAAAGTGGCTGGAGGACGAGGGCTCACCATAGGAAAAGACCTGTCTGTAGTCACCTTTGACGATAGTCCGTGGGCTGCCGCCATGGTTCCAGGCATCACTGTTATTGCTCGACCAGTTGAAGAACTAGGTCACATAGCAGTTACTGAACTAGTTGAAGCTATTGAAGGTAATACCAAACCCAAGGAGATAGTGCTGCCAGCCAGCCTCATCAAACGAGGTTCGGTAGCCAACCTGTCTAAGGCTAAATAGACTTAAACTCACCCTCCATCTTCGAAGGATGAGTTATGCGAATCGGTTTTAGAAAGCCTCTGCTTTCGACGCTTCTCGTACTCGCTCTGGCAGTAAGTGCCGCTCCAAGTTCCGCTCTAGCTCAACCAGTTTCAGGTATCAGTACAACCATCTATAACGAGGGGACCGATGTAGCTGCTCCTTTCTATAACCCTGTTGTTGTTTCAAACATCAACCTCACTTTGCCTCAACAATCAGTGGACACCCTTAACAATGATCCATTCACGAAGGTTTATCAGACGGCTAACATCAAAATCACGACAGCCGATGGGGTCATTACAACCCTGAACAACATTGGGGTGAGACTAAAAGGTCAAGCATCTAGAACTAATCTTTACGGCAAAGCTCCGCTCAAGTTGAAGTTTGACGCTTTCGTCAAAAGCCAGAAATTTATGGGTCTTACCCGCATGACTCTAAACAGCATGATTCAAGATCCATCTTTCATTCGCGAAGACACTGCCTACAAAATCTATCGAGCGATGGGATTAGTTGCTCCTCGCACTACCTATTCATGGGTCACTCTCAATAATGCTGACTTCGGTTTATACATGAATATTGAATCTATCGATTCGCAGATGCTCAAGCGCTGGCTCAACCCTGTTCACCTTTATAGTTCTGACTGTTATCTAGCTGATCTCACTTACTCGCAAGATGATTGCTTTGACACTAACTATGGAAGTACTGATAGAACCACCTTCAATGCAGCGGTTGCAGTGTCTGTTCTTGATGGGGCAACTTGGTGGACTGAAGTAAACAAGGTCGCTCACATGGACCAGGTCATCAACCTAATGGCTACTGACCTATACACATCTAACTGGGATGGTTATACAGATGTTGTTCAAAACAACTACTACATCGTTTTCGATGACACTGGAAAACTAAGAATCATTCCATGGGGTCAAGACCAAGCCTTCCCAATGCAGGAAGATGCCCAATTGGATTTTCTTGGACGTGGCCCTGCTTTTAGAAACTTTGGTAACCAGGAACGTAGCGTCATGCTTCGTAAATGCGTTGCCTATGCTCCTTGCCAATCACAGTTAGTAAAAGCTCAAGTTGCTGTTAAAGACAAAGTGGCAACCTTGAACATCCCTGGCTTCAAGAACAAGGTTGCCTCGGTTATCAACAACGCATACATTTCGAAAGAAACTAGATCTAACCCTGATGTTTCTTCTGCTGCTTATTGGCAGAACTGGTTAGACCAGTTCTTCCCAATGAGAACAGCTGCACTTACAGCATTCCTAAACACTCGTAACCCAGAAGCCCCTGCTCTGAGCATGAATGGGCCAAGCACTATTGGCAGCACACTGGTTGCAGAAGCATCAACCTGGGATTACACAGCAACACTTAGTTACCAGTGGTTGAGAAACGGTCAGTCGATTAGTAACGCAACAGGAGCTTCCTACGTAACTACACTTGCGGACGCGAATACTTTGATCTCTGTAAGAGTTAGGGCCAACAAAACCTCTAAGACTCCAGCAACTAGCACTTCAATTGCTGTCTTAGTCAATAACCCTCGATTACCATCTGCGTATCTCACCGGAGAAGCTAGGGTTGGTGTTCCTTTCGTTGGTGGACCATTAGCGGATAGCACCTCAACAGTTACATATAAATGGTTCATTAACGGCAATGCTATTTCAGGTGCAACTGGGTCAAGCTATACCCCGCTTCCTGAAGATAACAAGAAGTCAATCAGTTTGCTAACGACAGTGACTCAAGTTGGTTACCCTGTGGCTATCTCCTCCAGCTCAACAAAGATTATTCAGAGTGGACTAATTGCTAAACCAAGTGTTTCAGTTCTAGGAACAGCTAAGACAGGCTCAAAACTATCTGCTCAAGTTTCTGTAACTGCACCTAACAGCGCGAGCTATCAGTGGCTTAGAAACGGTAAGGCGATTAGTGGTGGCACCAAATCTACTTACACTATTACCTCTGCTGATTACAAAGCTTCGATAGCTCTTCGAGTAACTCTTAGCCGAGTGGGTTATGAAAACGCCGTTACTACATCAAGGGGTGTGAAAGTTGCTTTGGGTGAGTTACTCAAGACACCTGAACCAGTTCTTTCAGGCACTCCTCGAGTCAACAGCACCATCACCGCTCGAGTTGGATCTTGGGATAGTGGAGTGAAACTCAGTTACCAATGGCTTCGCGATGGGGTAAATATTCCAAGAGCAACCGCAGCCAGCTATCGACTAACCGCCGCCGATAGAAGAGCGGAGCTAACTCTTCGTGTCCGTGCAACAAAGACAGGCTTTGAAACGATCACTATTGATTCAAGAACTGTTATCGGTAGATAGTTCGTTTCGTCACCGGGTTGAAAAGAGCAAGCCGACTGGCTTGCTGCTAAGAATATTTAGCTAGTAGCTTTCTCTAACCTGGATGATGTTGCCATCAGGATCATTGCCATCAGCGTAAGTCCAATTGTTGTGTTCCATAACATCAGCTTTGATTCTTCCACCAGTTCTTCCAGCTGCAAGTCTGGCTTTATCAATGCTCTGAACTTCAAAGACTGGTTTGATTGGATTGTCTTCGCCCATGGTGGGCTCTGATCTGTATTGTTCAGGCAAGAGATGAATCAGCACTTCATTACCAAGCCCTTGAGCGCTAGCAAATTCACTTGAACGATAAGGAGCCTTGTCATCAAACAGAGCTGCGTAGAAGTTAACTGATCGTTCTAGATCAGATACCCACAACACAACAGTTGACATTGACTAACACTCCACTACGTTTACGGCTAAACCTCCAAGTGAGGTTTCCTTATACTTGCTAGACATATCTAACCCTGTCTGACGCATAGTTTCAATCACCGTATCTAAGGAGATCTTGTGGCTACCATCACCTAAGAGTGAAAGTCGCACTGCTGAAACAGCGGTACCTGAAGCAATAGCGTTTCTTTCGATGCAAGGCATTTGAACAAAACCACCAACCGGGTCACAAGTGAGACCTAGGTTATGTTCCATGGCTATCTCAGCTGCATTCTCAATCTGAGGAACAGTTCCACCTAGAACAGCTGCAAGACCAGCTGCTGCCATAGAACAAGCAGAGCCCACCTCTCCTTGGCATCCAGCTTCTGCTCCGGAGATAGAGGCATTGCGTTTATAAAGAGAACCGATAGCCGCTGCAGTAAGTAGATAGTCTCTAGCAATGACGCTTGAGTCCACACCCTTGAACTTCATTGCCCAGTAGGCAACAGCAGGAATGATTCCTGCTGCTCCATTCGTTGGAGCGGTTACAACTCTTCGTCCTGATGCGTTCTGTTCATTGACAGCAATTGCATAGGCTTGCAGCCATTCGTTGGAAACTTCGCTTGGATCTTGAACAACAGAAAGCTGCTCAGCCATATCAGCTGCTCTTCTATCAACTGCTAGATAACCTGGCAATACTCCCTTGGTCTTCAATCCTTCTTCTATACAGAGCTTCATTGCATTCCAGATAGCGTCTAGTTTGCTAACTAGTTGCTCTTCACCATGTAGAGCAACTTCATTAGCAAAAGCAATCTCTGCAATTGTTTTGTTTTCCTTCAAACAAGTTTCAAGTAACTGACCTGCACTAATGAATAGGTAAGGAACATCACCTCTTGTTGGCTTTGGAATGGAGTGATCTGCTTCAACAAAACCGCCGCCAACAGAGTAATACGTCTGTTCCATTAAGACTTCTTGATTTTCATCAAGAGCTGAGAACCGTAAACCATTCGAATGTTTAGGTAAACGAATTAGTGGTTGGAAACTGAAATCTTTTTCTTCAAAGGAGATCTTGTGATTCAAGATGTTGATTGAAGAGGAGGTGATTGCTTTATCCCAAGCGATTAGCACTTCATCTGGATTACAGGTCTCTGGAGTTTGACCGTTTAAGCCTGCGACGATTGCGTTGGTTGTTCCATGGCCTGGCCCGGTTGCACCGAGAGACCCGAATAGTTTGACGCTAACTCTATGAGTTAGCGTGAGCTTGCCTTCAGCATTAACTGCTTCAGCAAAGAGCAACGCTGCTCTCATAGGTCCTACCGTATGCGAACTGGAAGGTCCGATTCCGATAGTGAATAAATCTAGCGCCGAGATGTAATCTGGCATGTTTTAAGACTAGCCAGATTCAACTACTAAATAGTTATTTAGAGCAGGTAGTTGTAGAAGCGTTAGTTCCTTGAGCCCAGTCTGGGAGCGGTGTAATTGTTGGAGTTGGAGTTGGCTTCGGTGTTGGGGTCTTAGTTGGCTTAGTGCCTGGCTTAGTAGTGGCTGAAGGCTTAGGTGTTGGTGCCAGTTCTGAGCCAACACCGGTGTTGTTTACTTCACCCAATACAAGAGGCTGATCGTTCTTCATCAAGTCAAATAGAACTTGAGCCTTCTCGTAGTCAGGCTTTACTCTGCCCTGAAGAGGTGCAGGTAAGCCGTACACAGATGGCAGCTGTAAGAAAGTGATGTTCTTCATTGGAATATCTTTTAGGGCATTAGCAACACCCATAAGTGCTACTGGAGTTGAAAGAGTCTTACTAATGGTCATGTTTCTAGCTGCTGCTTGAGCAAGGCTGTATAGCGCAACTGGGTTATTCAAAATATCTTTGCTCTTTAGTTTTCTAACTAGAGAGGTTAGGTACACCTGTTGGTTGCTAATGCGACCTAGGTCTGATCCATCACCAACACCGTGTCTGGTTCTTAGGAACTGAAGAGCCTGAACTCCTTGAAGAGTGTGCATACCCTTCTTTAGGTAAGTGTTGGTGTATTCGTCTTCGATGTCGTTAGCAACACAAACTTCAACTCCACCGACAGCATTAGAAAGTTCAATAACACCGGCGAAGTCAACCATGGCTAGGTAAGGAATGTTTAGGCCGGTTAGAAGTTCAACGGTTAGAAGTGTGCAGCCTGGACCACCATTAGCAATAGTTGCGTTGATCTGTCCTAGTGATTGTGGAAGGTAGCCAGGGCCACCAGAAGTACTAGGGCAAGCTGGCCACGGAATCATCGTGTCTCTAGGGAAAGAAAGCGCAACAGCATTCTTTCTGTCTGCTGCGATGTGCAAAAGAATAATCACGTCGGCAAGAACACCGCCGGTGTCACCGAATGCTGAGTTACCAGCACCTTGTCTTGTGTCGCTACCAATAAGAAGAATGTTGATCGGACCATCGATTGGTGGGATAACCCTGTCCTTGCCATCCTGTGTAAGAATGTCCACTTGGTTTCTGCTTAGTTCCTGTGATAGCTGGATAGCTGAAACGGTTGTCACTGTGAGAGTTGAGACAAGAACTACAACGAGGGCTTTACCTAGAACGCCGAGAATGGTTCTGGATCGACCAGCAGCGTGAATGTTGCCGTGACGAGCAACAGCGCGATCACGCTTTAGTTGCTTCTTAGACTTCTCAGACAATTCGTGAACCCCTTTTTTATGAGTTGGCTTGAGTCTTAGTTAGACAAAACTGGCGGAGGCCGTGGGATTCGAACCCACGGAACCTTTCAGTTCACTAGTTTTCAAGACTAGCTCCTTCGGCCGCTCGGACAGACCTCCGTTGGATAGTCTAACGAATTCTCAGTAGTTATAAAAGTACGCCTTAAACCTGCGTTAGGGCTGTGAACTAGCTTTGAGAGTAAATTATGCCCTCGAGGCCAGATAAAACCTTGGCAACACCGTGTTCTTCAACGGCTGCAGTGACTATTTGAGCGGCTTGTTTAACTTCATCAGGACCCTGGCCCATAGCAAAAGATAAGCCTCCGCCTTCATTTGCCCACTCAAACATAGAAATATCGTTTCTACCATCACCGATAGTGATCACTCTGTTTCTTGGAATACCCAGTGCTTTTCTTCTCTGTTCTAATGCACTTGCCTTAGTAACACCCTGCGGAGAAATATCTAGCCAAGCTGTGTAACCAATTGCATATGAAACAGAATGTAAACCAACTGATTCAACTATCTCTAGAAAATCATTTACGTTCTGTTCAGGGGATAGCACAACAACTCTGCTCACTTCACCGTGCATAAGTTGATCAAGAGGAGTTTCAATGTTCTCCGCGCCTAGTGCATAAGAGGGAAAAGGTTTATGGAATCTGTATGTGCCATCAACATCTTCAACAGCAAAGTGTGCTTCTGGAAGTTTTTCAATTAGCTGACTTAGCACTGGTCCTGGATCAAACCCGATCACTTCTCTAACTGAGTAACCCTTGCTGTCTTCTTTATTTATTTCGATAGTGACAGCACCGTTAGAACAAACTACGTGCCCCTCTTCAATACCGACATCCTGAACTACTGGAATCGCATTAGCAGCGGCTCTACCGGTTGCAACGACAACATGGTGACCGAGTTCACGAACACGCACAACCTCACGAATAACTTCAGGTGCTAGATAACCATCATCATGAACCAGAGTGCCATCAATGTCGATGGCAATCAGCCAAGGTTCGAAGCCCAACGCCTAGCTCTTCTTTACTGGTGAGATTACTTCAGCACCACCGAGGTACTGCCTTAGTGCTACTGGGATACGAACTGAGCCATCAGCTTGCTGGTGGTTCTCTAGAATCGCAACCAACCATCTGGTAGTTGCCAAGGTTCCGTTGAGAGTAGCGGCAATAGCTGTCTTGCCGTCTTCTTTTCTGTAACGAACGTTTAGACGTCTGGCCTGGTAGGTAGTGCAGTTAGAGGTTGAAGTAAGTTCACGGTAAGTCTCTTGGGATGGAACCCATGCTTCAGCATCAAACTTACGAGCAGCACTAGAGCCTAGATCTCCTGCTGCTGTGTCAATAACGCGGTAAGGAAGTTCACACTTCTTTAGCATCTCCTCTTGCCAAGCAAGAAGTTTTGCATGCTCTTCATCTGCTTGCTCAGGAGTCACATAGGAGAACATCTCTAGTTTGTTGAACTGATGAACTCGAAGAATGCCTTTGGTATCTTTACCGTGGCTACCTGCTTCTCTTCGGTAACAGGTTGACCAGCCCGCATATCTCTTTGGTCCATCAGTTAGATCAATGATTTCGTTGCTGTGATATCCAGCAAGAGCAACCTCACTTGTTCCAGTCAGATAAAGATCATCTGCAGGCAGGTAATAGATTTCATCAGAGTGCTCACCAAGGAATCCTGTTCCTGCCATCACTTCTGGTTTAACAAGTGTTGGAGTGATAAGTGCTGTGAAGTTTGCATTAGCTGCTTGATCTAAAGCTAGGTTCATCAAAGCGAGTTCTAGTCTTGCTCCCCAACCTTTTAGGAAATAGAACCTTGAACCAGAAATCTTTACGCCGCGTTCAATATCAATCACATCTAGTAGTTCACCTAGTTCAGTGTGATCTCTTGGTGTGAAGTTAAATGTTGGCTTAGTACCTTCTTCACGAATTACAACAAAATCATCTTCGCCACCAACAGGAACGCCTTCGGTAACTACATTCTCAATCTTTAGAACAATAGTGTTCAATTCATTCTGAAAATCCGCTGCTCTTTGCTCAGCAGCTTTTACTCCGGCAGCTATTTCTTGGCCTTCAGCAATTAGTTTGGTTCTCTCCTCAGGATTCGCCCCTGCAACAAGTTTTGCTTTGGCGTTTTGCTCTGCTCTTAGGTTTTCAAATTCTGCTTGTGCTTTACGCCATTTATCATCTGCCTTGGCGGCTTGATCAACTAAATCCTCGTTAGCACCTCTAGCTTTCTGAGAAGCTTTGATGGCTGCAGGGTTCTCTCTGAGCAGGTTGACATCAATCATTATTAAAGGTTACCTTTAGCGTCCTTGGCGTAGCTTGTTTAGCCACGATTCAGCAGAGGAGAACTCCTTATTTGAGTTATTTCCCTCATGCTCACTCTTCTTCTTATCGGCTCTAGGGTATGAACCTAGGAAAGTTACCTTAGGGCTAAATCTGTGTAATCCCATAAGAGCTTCAGCCATAGCTTCATCATCTATGTGTCCTTGGGCATCAATGTTGAAGCGGTATCTACCAAGCTGATCACCAATAGGCCTGGATTCAATTCGACTTAGGTTCACACCTCTGGCAGCAAACTGCTCGAGCATCTCTAGAAGAGCACCGGGTCTATCTTCTGGTAGTTCAACAATTACAGAGGTCTTATCTTTACCTGAACGCTTGGTTGGCTTTGCGCTTAGACCTATTTCAATAAATCTTGTTTGAGCATTCTTGTTATCACCGATGTTCTTTGCAAGAACAGTTAGTTTGTAATGATTGGTGATGCTTTTAGCGGCAATGGCAGCATCAGCAATTGGGTCTTTAGATAGTAGATCAGCTGCAGCTGCTGCTGTTGAGGTTGCAGGTAGATGTGAGTGGTTAGAAATGTTTTCCTGTAACCAACCGCGACATTGAGCATAAGCAGTTGGATGAGTGCTGACTACTTTTACCTGAGTTAACTTGGTACCTGGCTTTGCAACAAGGTTGAAGGTAACTGGAACTAAATACTCACCATATATACGTATGTCTGTTGTATTGGCCAGTGCATCGAGAGTTGCAGATACTCCGCCCTCAATTGAATTCTCAACTGGAACAATTGCTCTGTGAGCTTTGCCTGTAATAACTGCGTCGATGGCTTCAGTCACAGTTGACACAGAAAGGTGCTTGGCACTCTTAGCTTCTTTTACCTGTGCCAGAGCAAGCTCAGTAAAGGTGCCCACAGGACCTAGAAAGGCGTAGGTGGTTTTCTTGCTGCTTAGTGATTTAGCCATAGATAAAGGTTAATGCTTTGTTAGTAGTTAGGTGCCGATGGTAGCGAGAAGTACTTCTCTAAGGTGGATACCTTGGCATCGTGCATTGCCTTAGCAAGAGGCTTACCAACATACCTAAGGTGCCAAGGCTCATACTGGTAGCCAGTAACAGGGGTTGCGAACGCTGGGTATCTAATGATGAATCCAAATTTATAGGCATTAGCTACTAGCCATGAGCCGGCCTTAGTCTTTCCAAAACAGACACGGATCTGACAGCCTTGTCCGCGAGCTGAAACATCCATGGCCCAGCCAGTCTGATGCTCTGAGTAGCCTGGTCTTGCTGCTAATGCCTCGCCTGCTTTTAGGCCGTAAATTGCAACCTGACGGTCGTAAATGACTTTCTGCTCAGCAAAGGATCGGTAGCCGCTTTGGATAACCATGCTGCCTGCACCTTCGGCTCTCATAGCCATGGCCAATCTGTAAGAAGCAGTTGAGGCCTCTTTTCTTAGCTTGAGGCCGTATGGGTTGGCATTTAATGCGCCGAACCTTGGGGCAACCAGATCTGTAGGCACATATTGAATGGGGTTCAATGCGCGCTGCTTGTTTACAACTACCCACCTTGACACTGGGTCTGTTAGGGATTGGGTGGCAAGGCTAGTGGCCTTAGCGGGTGTAATGTTATTTACTGCGGGAAGTAAAAGCAGAGAGAGCGCAACAAAGCCTAAAGCTCTTTGCCCAGTCGTTCTGATTCTTCTTTCCATTTGGCAAGTCTAACTTTATAAATTACAAGAAAAGAGAACGCGATGGCGCGGGCAGACCGTAAAGCAGCGGCAGCAGAGTCTGCTGTTACCGGAGTCATGACTCACAGACAGATTATGTTTGTGTTGTTTGGACTAATGGCTGGAATGTTTCTATCAGCACTAGATCAGAGTGTTGTTGGAACAGCAATGCGAACCATTGCAGATGATCTAAGTGGTCTTTCAGCTCAAGCCTGGGTTACTACTGCTTACCTAATTACTTCTACCATTGCTACACCTATCTATGGAAAGCTCGGAGACATCTTCGGTCGCAGAAGACTCTTCATTGCTGCAATCACAATTTTCATTATTGGTTCAGTTATTTGTGGCTTTGCTAACTCAATGTATGAACTTGCAGCCTTCCGAGCTATTCAAGGTATTGGTGCGGGAGGATTGTTCGCTCTAGCTTTGACCATCATCGCCGATATTGTTCCACCCAGAGATAGAGCAAGATACCAGGGATTGTTCCTTGCTGTCTTTGGAACTTCAAGCGTCCTTGGCCCACTAATTGGTGGACTACTAGCAGGAGTGGATAGCTTCCTAGGAATTACGGGTTGGCGTTGGATCTTCCTCATGAATCTTCCAATTGGTGCAATTGCTTTGGTCCTGGTTCTTTCTTTCCTACACGTTCCACACATTGAAGCTAAGAGTAAGCGCATTGACTGGTGGGGTGTTCTCACCATCATCGTTGGTGTTGTTCCACTTCTAATCGTTGCTGAGCAGGGTAGAGAATGGGGTTGGACTTCACCGAATGCCTTTATTGCCTATGTTCTAGGTGTAGTTGGAATTACATCTTTCATCATTATTCAAAGAAGAATGGGTGAAGATGCTCTACTTCCGCTACACATCTTTAAATCAAAAACTTTCTCGCTAACAACATTGCTAGGTGTCATCGTTGGTATGGGAATGTTTGGTGGAATGATTTGTCTTCCACTGGTTCTTCAGATTGTTTACGGTGCAAGTCCAACTGAAGCTGGCTACCTGATGATTCCTATGGTGATGGGTCTGATGACCTCTTCTATCGTCAGCGGTCAAATAACCAGTAGGACAGGGAAATACAAAATCTTCATGGTGCTAGGAACAGCACTCATGTCGATATCTTTCCTATACCTATCAACACTCGTCTTTGACTGGGCGATTTGGCAGATCTCAATTGGAATGGTGCTAATGGGTCTAGGTCTAGGTCAGGTTATGCAGACACTGACTATTGCTTCACAAAACGCAGTTGAAGCTAAAGACATTGGTGTTGCAACTTCTTCTTCAACTTTCTTTAGACAGATGGGCGGAACACTAGGTGTTGCAATCTTCCTATCTATACTCTTCAACAGCTTGGCTGATAAGGGAACTGAAATGGCTAACAAGATTGGTGCAGCAATCGCTGCTGACCCAGGAATCCTTGATAAGCCAGGTAATGAAGCATTCTCATCTGGTCAAGATCTAGGTGCTCTAGTTCAGTCAGACTCATCATTCCTAATCACAGCCAGCCCTGAATTGGCTAACCCAATCAAACAAGCTTTTGCTGAATCAACTGCAGGTGTATTCGTAAGCGCAACTGTTGTTGTCTTAGCTGCTTTCATAGTGTCCCTGTTTATCAAGGAACTAGCCCTACGCACCAAATCTGGTGTTCAGGAGAAGGCTGAGCAGGCTGCTGCAGGTATGCAGTAAAGAACTACCAATAAACCCTTGGTTCCAGAAACTGGTGCCAAGGGTTTATTCTTTTAATACACGGGAGTCCGAAGCATCGGACTGAGATGAGGCTACTGCCAAATACCGTCAAACCTGATCCGGATCATGCCGGCGTAGGAAGGAAAATAATGAAACGCATATTTGCCCTATTCACCGTTGCCCTAGCACTAGGCCTAACCGCCTGCACCAATACAACAGATAACTCCAAAGTAACCCTCGTTGCCCATGACTCTTTTGTAATGAGTGAAGAGCTAATCGCAGAGTTCAAAGAGAACAGCGGAGTCGACTTAGCGATAGTTAAAGCGGGAGACGCTGGAGAGATGACAGGAAAACTTGTTCTGTCTAAAGATGCACCTATCGCAGATGTCGCATTTGGTGTCGACAACACTTTCGCTAGCGTCATCGAGTCAAATCAGGTATTGGCTGATGGTGCAGAGTTGGTGCCTATTGACTTTGCAGATATCTGTTTCAACGTTGACATCAACTATTTCAAAGACAACAATCTTGTAATTCCAAATCACTGGAAAGATCTCACTAAGCCTGAATACAATAATCTAACTGTTATTCAGAACCCGAACCTTTCTTCAACTGGACTAGGTTTCCTAGTTTCAACTTTTGCTGCATTCCCAACAGAGGTTCAGACTATGAAGTGGTGGTCTGCCTTCAAGAACAACGGTGTGAAGATTGCAGCTGGTTGGGAAGATGCGTACTACACAGACTTCTCTGGTTCAGCAGGTAAAGGTGACTACCCAGTTGTTCTTTCATACTCTTCATCTCCAGCAGATGAAGTTGATGAGCAGGGTAATGCCAAGACTGTTGCTTTGAGAAAAGACTGCTTCAGACAAACTGAGTACGCAGGAGTTCTGCGTAACGCTAAGAATGCTCCAGGAGCAGAAGCTCTAATCAAGTTCATGCTTGGTAAGTCTTTCCAAGAAGCACTGCCTGGGGCTATGTATGTCTACCCAATTGATAAGACTGTAAAGCTTCCTGAATCTTGGGCGCTTAGAGCTCCTGAGGCAACATCAACTATTGGTGGAGATCTAGACATTGCCAAGAACAGGGCGTCCTGGCTAGCTCAATACAACAAGGTATTTGACGTTGCCCCTTAGAAGGGCTTTGCTTTGGGGTGCACCAGTTGCCTTCATGGTTGCCCTCTTTTACTGGCCACTACTAAATGTTTTCAACCTTGCTTTAGGTCCCGGTATAAATGGTTCAGTCCCTAATGAAGTAAGTGTTTGGCCTGTGCTGTGGTTTACAGTTTGGCAAGCACTTGTATCAACAGCTATCTGCTTGGTACTTGGCATACCAGGTGCATACATTCTTTATCGGAAATCATTTAAAGGTTCAGCATTTCTAAAGTCTTTAATCACTGTTCCGTTCATGTTGCCATCTCTAGTGGTAGCAATAGCCGTTACTGAAGCAGGTTCACTTATTGGTGGCATAGAGCCTGTTGCTGCCATCATCTTCGCAAATGTGTTTGCTAACTATGCAGTTGTAGTTAGAAACATTGGATCTCAATGGCAGACATTAGATATTGCTACTGAAGAAGAAGCTGAAGTGTCTGGAGTTGGAAGATTTACAACAGCACTTAAAGTTTCGCTCCCCCAACTAAGAAGTTCTATTAGGGCCTCGAGTGCAATCATCATGCTTTACTGCGCGTCTGCATATGGGATTGTGCTTAGCCTCGGTGGTGGTCAAGTAAATACTTTAGAAACAGCTATTTCTATTTCTGTTCTTGAAAGACTAGACCTAGCCCACGCTTCCCTACTAGCTCTCCTACAGATTGCTTTCTGTTTACTGGCCTTCTCTGTCAGTAGATGGGGTGGAACTAACCCACTTAGTTTCTTACCTAGTAATCACAAAGCAAAGAGGGTTGATAAAAGAGATACGCCAGCAATTCTCTTCAGTATCACTGTGATTTCATTCCTTATTGTTATTCCGCTGTTTTTAGTTCTCAGCAGAGGTTTTATCTCATCTAGTGGTGCCTTGACCTTGGATAACTTTTTACTATTGGATTCCAAAGGTTCAAGAGATCTGCTGAATATCACGTTCTTAGAAGCAAGTTTTAACTCATTGCGAAATCTTATTATTGCTTCAGTGATTGCCATGGTGCTGGGCATACTGGTGGCGTATCTTTTGGCTGAACAGGCCCGACAACGTCATAGAACGAAGACAGATTTTCTTGGGATTACTTTGGATGCTGCATTCCTTCTTCCGATAGGTGTTTCCTCTGTAGTAATTGGTGTTGGTTACCTAGTTACACTTACGGGCGATATTGCCTGGCTTAGAAGCAGTTGGGTACTTGTTCCAATAGTTCAGTCCATCTTTGCTATTCCGCTGGTTGTCAGGATCCTCTATCCAAGTCTTTTGGCTATCGATGTTTCATCTCGTGAACAAGCGATGACTGATGGCGCTAAGAGCTCTCAGCTGTTCTGGCATATTGATCTAGCTCTCATAAAACCTGTGATGAAGACCGCACTAGCATTTAGTGCTCTAGTTTCAATTGGAGAGTTTGGCGTTGCCAATTTGCTTTCTTATGCAGATCAGGCAACGATTCCTGTTTTGATGTATCAACTTATTTCAAGACCAGGTGGTCAGAACTATGGAATGGCTTTAGCAGTTGCCAGCATTCTTACACTGCTAACAATTCTGATTGTCTTTGGCTTCAGCCAAGAGAACGCTAAAGCGTCTCGAAAGAAACAGGTAGTGCGCTAAGTCGTTCCTTGATAACTGCAATTGACTCTGGGTTCTGATCTATCAGAATAAAGTTTCTACCTAGTTCAGCTGCAGCTGCACCTGTTGTTCCAGACCCCGCAAAGAAATCTAGAACGAGGTCATTCTCTTTGCTACTTGCTTGAATAACTCTTCTAAGAATTCCTAAAGGCTTCTGTGTTGGATAGCCTGTTTTCTCTTTGCCTGTTGGAGAAACGATAGTGTGCCACCAAACATCTGTCGGTAATTTCCCTCTAGCTACCTTCTCTGGAGTAACAAGTCCAGGAGCCATGTATGGTTCACGATCAACAGTTTCATTATTGAAGTAATACTTATCGGGGTTCTTTACATAAACCAAAATGGTGTCGTGCTTGGCAGGCCATCTTGATTGGGCCTTGCCGCCATAGTCATAGGCCCAAATGATTTCATTGATGAAACATTCTCTACCGAAGAGGGCATCTAGTAATACTTTTGCGTAATGAGCTTCTCTGTAATCAAGGTGAAGATAGAGAGTGCCTGTCTCGTTCAGTAGACGCCAAGCCTCTTCAAGTCTTGGCTCTAGGAAGCCCCAGTAGTCCTTGAACTCATCGTCATAACTAAGCACTGTTTCTTTGACAATTTCATAGCGCTGGCCCTTGAACCCAATACGGTTACCGGTTTCAGTCCTTGTAGTTTTAGAACTTCCCCTAGATTGGACTCGACCGGTATTGAAAGGTGGATCAACATAAATCAGTTGAACGCTTTGGTCAGGCATAGACTTCAGAACAGTAAGGTTATCGCCATGGATAACTCGGTATTTAGAATTGTTCTGCACAGAAAGAGATTAACAGCATGAACCCACATGTATTGCATAATCAGGAATTATCTCGTTACGAGTTATGGCTAAGCGAAGAGAAGATTGGTCATGCCGACTACGTGGACGTTAATGGAGAACTCCAGTTCACACATACCGAAGTAGATCCTGTTCACCAGGGTAAGAACTATGGAGCTATCTTGATGAAGGAAGCTTTCGCTGACATTGAGGCTAATGACCTAGGCAAAGTGTGGCCGGTCTGTCCTTATGTTGTTATCTATATGAAGAGACACCCCGAGACTCTGCACTTGCTCTCTAGAGAACTGAACTAACCAACACTCTGCTTGATAAAGCTGATGAGGTCGTGAATGACTTCATCTTTATTGATTTCGTTATAGATCTCATGTCTTGCATCGTGATAAATGATTGCGGTGACGTTCTCTAGTTCAGACTTATTTCTATAGGTGTTGGCAAGCATCTGATTACCGCGCTCACCACCGATAGGGTCATCGCTTCCGGCTTGAATAAGAAGTGGTAGATCTTTCTTTATCTTGTTGCTAGGTGTGAAGAAAAGTTGAATTGCATTCTGTGGACCAAACACTTTTGCAGCTGCGGCGTAGAAGGTGTGCTTGTCTGCAACAAAGTCCAAACCAACTTGCTTATCTCTACTTAGCCATTCGTAGCCTGTAGCACCTGGTTCTTTATCCCACTTCTTATTGAATGCACCAGCTCCAAGAACACCAGGTAGTAGAAGAGATGAACCTGATAGAACAACAGCGTCATACTCATGTGAATATTGGTTCACGAGTTTTTGAGCGATGAATGATCCGTAAGAGTGACCAACTAGAACAAACTTAAGCCCTGGGTTTTCTTTTCTAATTAGCTGACTGAACTCATGCACTTGTTCAAAAGCTGCTTTGATTCCACCTGGTCCTAAGTTTCCCATGATCTTGGTTTGACCACTAGCGACTTGCTTCTCACCAGTGACACCGTGGCCTCTGTGATCATCTGCATAAACGCTATAGCCGGCATCGTTAAGAGCCTTAGCAACGTGATCGTATCTTCTGCCGTGATCTCCAAGACCGTGAGATATCTGAACCACAGCCTTAGGTTTTTCTACCGGCCAGACATAGTAAGTAATCTCAACGCCGAAAGAATCAGTGAACACTCTTGTAATTGGTAGGTCAGTCATGGCTTTACACTACTCTGTCGAGAATGCTAACTAGTTCAGATTGGATAGCTCCGAATCTGTGTTGGGTAACGGCTATAGCCTGCTCGCGCATTAGATACAAGAGCGTGATTCTTCCTGACTTAGTGATGTCATTACCAAACACAAACAAATCTGGGTTTTCTTGTAATTCGCTTATTCTTGCTTCTCTTGGGCCAACCAAAAGAAGTTTTGTGCCAGGCAAGATTTGTGGATTGAATGACTCTTCTTCGGAAGATGAAATCTTGAAGCCTCCAGAAAGGGTTTCAAGTTCCTCACGAGAAAGATTTCTTGAAGTAATGAATGACTTAGCAAAAGATAGCTGGATCTCTGTGTCAGTTAGCTTTGCTGCCATGACCACTCTTGCCACCTCTGCCTTAGATGCGGTGCGGCTAACTCTAACTACAACATTGTTTAGAGGAAGATACCTGTGGTAGTTAGCTTCGTTCTCCATAACACCTTTATCTAGCGATAAACCATAGCTGTCTCTCGAATACAACTCTTTATGCCAGTAAGAATCACTAGACGCAGCTTCTTGCAGCCAAGCCCTTTCCTTGTCAGAGTCAACAACGGCAGCGACTTGACTTAGGTAAGCGGATACTTTGTCGTTTAACGAACTTGAATCGACGCTTAGTGTCTTTGGTGTTTCAACAAAACGTCCGAACTGGAGTAGATAGTTTCTTCCACCTGCCTTGAGCCCCCAACCAACACTTGATCTCTTGAAACCACCGAATGGTTGTCTTTCAACAATGGCTCCGGTGATACCTCTATTCACATAAAGATTTCCTGCTTCAATGTTGTCTAACCAATACTTGATCTCTTCGGTGTTTAGCGAATGAATGCCTGCAGTCAAACCAAAATCTGTCCTGTTTTGTAATTCAAGAGCGTGCTCGATATTCTTAGCCTTCATTAGCCCTAGTACTGGACCGAAGCACTCATTGAGGTGGAAGAAACTGTCTTTCTGAACACCAATCTTCACTCCTGGTCGCCAAAGCCTTCCAGTGTCATCGAGTTGCTTTGGCTTTAGTAGCCAAGTTTCACCTTCATCTAACTGAGTCAGGGCTCTTTCAAGTTTTGAACTAGGTGCCTCAATAAGTGGACCAACAGTGACGTCGCTCTCAGAGCCGTAGCCTACTTGCATCGAAGACACTGCATCGATTAGTTGCTTGAGGAACTGCTTGTTCTCATAGACAGAGCCAACCAAGATACCTAGGCTTGCGGCCGAACACTTTTGACCTGCGTGACCAAAAGCACTCTTAGAAAGATCTGCCGCTGCCTGATCTAGGTCAGCAAATGGAGAAACCACCATGGCGTTTTTACCACTTGTCTCAGCAGCCAACTGCATTCTGGGACGGTAACTCTTGAACAGTTGTGCTGTTTCGAAAGCACCAGTCAAGATAACTGCATCAACCTTGTTATGCCCTACAAGCTGAAGACCAAGTTCGTTGTCAGGCACTAGTGCTACGTGTAACACTTCCTTAGGAATACCTGCTCTCCATAAAGTGTCCACCATGGCTAGTACACAGTTCACTACTTGAGGTGCAGGCTTGATGATTACTGAAGATCCAGCAGCCAATGCTGCTAGTACTCCACCGGCTGCAATTGCTACTGGGAAGTTCCACGGTGGTGTGACAACAACTAACTGATTAGGAATGAACTCAACACCATCTTTTTGTTCAGTGCGGGTAATCTCATCGATTGAATGTGCATAGAAATTAGCAAAGTCAATTGCTTCGCTTAATTCTGCATCCGCTTCACCAATGGTTTTTCCACCTTCTGCAATCATGAGTTGTAGAAGAGCTCCTCGTGTCTTTGCTAATTCAACTCCGCATCTAAGAAGCAAAGTTTTACGAGCATCTCTATCTAAACTCCACCCCGCTGCAGCAGCTCTGGCTTGGGTGACCATCTCCTCAACTTCATAGGTTTCGAGATTTGCTTCCTTCAGATAAACATCGTGAGTTTTGAGATTGCCTTCAAGAGCCGCTGCTCCTGCGAGCACTTGTCTAACCCAATCTCTGTTATTTCTTAGAGCAGTGTCGGTATCTGGTTCATTCTCAAAAACTTCCATGGGAGAGAAGTTTTCACCAAGTCTGTTTTGTTTTCTGTTAGGAGTAGAGGTAAGTTCTTCCATCTTCTGAATTGAAAGTTCGAATCTAGATTTCTCTCTTTCAAAGACTTCAACATTCTTCGTGATGTCGAATACCCCGGACATGAAGTTTTCAGGGCTACCGTTTTCTTCTAACCTACGAGTGAGATATGCAACAGCAACCTGGAACTCGCTTGGCCTTACTACCGGCGTGTATAGAAGAAGGGATCCAACACTCTTCTTGACTTGTGCGCTCAAGTGCTGCGCCATTCCCTGAAGCATTTCGAACTCAACTCGGCTGGATACTCCAACACGTTCAGCGAGTAAGTGGCCATAAGCCAAGTCGAATAGATTATGTCCTGCGATTCCTATTCTTAGACTCTTTATACGTTCTGGATGAATTGCGTATTCAATCAATCTTTTGTAATTCGCATCGCTATCTGCTTTTGTTCCAAAGGTAGCTAGGTTCCAGCCGTGCCATTCTGCATCAACTAGCTCCATGGCAAGGTTTGCGCCTTTAACAATACGAACCTTGATACCAGCTCCACCTTCCAGGGTTCTCATCTGTGCGAACTCGGTGAGTTCTTTCAAAGCGTCATAGGAATCTGGGAGATATGCCTGCAGAACAATTCCTGCCTCTAGGTTCTTTAGTTCTGGTTTTGAGAGAAGCTTCTTGAACACAAGCATTGTGAGTCCAAGATCGCGATACTCTTCCATGTCAAGGTTTATAAACTTTTGTGTTTTACTTTTCGCTGCGTATTCATAGATTGGAGTTAACTTGTCAACCATTCTTGTTACGGTTGTCTCGAATCCCCACATCGACAACTGGCTTGCCACCGCAGAAAGTTTGATCGATACGTAATCGACATCTTTTCTCTTTAGCAAAGCGAAGGTTTCTTTCAATCGATGGTTTGCTTCTTTCTCACCAAGAACCGCTTCACCAAGAAGGTTCAGGTTAAGGCTCACTCCTCCAGATTTAGATCTAGCAATGTGTTTAGTTAGTTTCTTTGGTCTCGCATCAGCAATTAAATGTCCAACAAGTTTTCGAAGAACAGATTTAGCAATGGGAATGACAATAAACGAGAAAGATTTGGCAAACGACCCACCAACGCTAATAGCTAGTCGATCTAGAGACCCCAAGCTCTTAGGCAAATCTTTGGATAACCTAGCAAGCTCAGCTGCTGCCACTTTTCTGTCACTAGGTCTAATTACTCGGTCAACGAACCTGAGTGTCCAGTCAAGGCCCTTAGGGTCTTTGAGTATCTTGGCTAGTCTTCTTTCAGCTGGAGAACGTGCGCGCTTGCGCTTTGACTCATCGAGCCACATTCTCACTAAAGAGATAGCCTCTTGAGCTAACTCTTCACGCTCTTGTCTCTCCATCGAGATACTCCATTTTCAAAGCTCGCAAGCTTACTTGCTAGGCCTTACTGTTCAAAACATCTCCATCTTCGCAGATGAATCATGCCCATGCAGGGATACTACTTATCGGTGCTTAGCCAGTCAGACTGGGCTGGTTCTCTTCCCTTAGGCAGAGCAGCAGCCTTATTCCATTGGGTAACCCAGTCTGGAAGTACAGGAACAGGAACATTCCAGCCACCGGCTAAATCGTTGATTTCATTAGGACTTGGAGTTCCCTTAGGAGAGCGTAGAAAGCGCAGCTTCACAACGGCCTCAGCATAGATTTCACCCTTGACTACGAAGCGTTGACCAACGAAGAAGGCTTGTTCATCCCAGCCCAGAATCTTGGTTTCAATCTGGAACTTGAGCCAAGGAGTTAGTGACTTTCTGAAAGTGATGCTCTCTTGAACAACAACTGGATGAACTTTGTGCTTTTTGAGAAGCTGCCAGGTGTTAGCTCTCTTCATCAAATCAAAACGTGCAAGATCCAACAAAGTTAGATAAATGCCGTTGTTCATGTGCATAAAGATGTCAATGTCGGTAGGCCAAACTCTAAAAGTTCTAGAACTTGGCTCACCTACGGTTAACTTGCGACGCCAACGCCAACTTAGATGTGCCCAGATTAGGCGGAACCAAAGTCTCACTTAGAAAAGATTCTTACCAGATTGAAACGCGCTTGGCGGGTTCAAGCCACATCTCATCATTCTCTGTGACATCGAATGCCTCATAGAAAGAATCAAAGTTTCTAGCAACCTGGTTGCAACGGAATTCACTTGGTGAGTGCGGGTCGGTCGCAAGACGCTGGATAGCAATAGCTTCTCTCGACTTACCTCTCCAAATTAGACCCCATGACATGAAGAATCTTTGTGTACCAGTTAATCCATCAATTACTGGAGGCTCTTCACCCTTCAAGCTCATCAGGTATGCCTTGTAAGCAATTGTGATTCCACCAAGGTCTCCAATGTTCTCACCGATAGTGAGCGCACCGTTAACTTTGTATTCTTCACTCAGGCCTTCCGGAGTTAGAGCGTCATACTGTTCGATGAGTTGTTTAGTCAACTCTTCGAAAGCAGCTCTGTCTTCATCAGTCCACCAAGAAATAAGTGCGCCGTCTCCGTCATACTTTGAACCCTGGTCATCAAAACCGTGGCCAATCTCGTGACCAATAACGCCACCGATTCCTCCGAAGTTAACTGCATCGTCAGCATCCAAACTAAAGAATGGTGCTTGCAGAATTGCAGCAGGGAAAACAATTTCGTTGAAGCCTGGGTTGTAGTAAGCGTTCACAGTCTGAGGAGTCATGTGCCACTCTTCGCGATCTAGTGGAGCACCGATCTTCGCTGCTTCTTTAGCCAACTGCCATGCTGCTGCACGGTTTACGTTGCCAACCAAATCATTGCGATCGATTACTAGAGCTGAGTAGTCTTTCCACTTGCTTGGGTAGCCAATCTTTGGGTTGAACTTAGAAAGCTTGATCAAAGCTTTCTTCTTAGTCTCTTCAGTCATCCAAGTTAGGTTAGTGATGCTCTCACGGTAAGCCTCGATCAACCAGTGAACAAGCTCATCCATTCTTTCTTTGGCTGCCGGTGGGAAGTGCTTAGCAACATAGATCTCTCCAACCGCTTCACCAAGTGCACCTTCAACGATTTGAACTCCGCGCTTCCAACGAGCACGCATCTCTGGCTGACCAGTTAGAGTCTTGCCGTAAAAATCAAAACGAGAGTTCACAAAGTCATCACTTAGGTATGGAGCAGTTCCGTTAATGACCTGCCACTGCAGCCACAACTTAACTGCATCAAGGTTTCCCTCGTTGTATACAGAGTCGATACCTTCAAAGAATGAAGGGGTCATGATGACGCTTTCAAAAAGAATCTTTGAATCTAGCTGCATTCCCTTTAGGTAAGCATCCCAATCAAAAGTTGGAGTCATCTTCTTTAGGTGCTCGAAGGTAATTAGGTTGTAAGTCTTTTCTGCATCACGAGTTTCAACAACGTTCCAGTGCAGCTTTGAAAGTTCTGTTTCAAACTTCATGATTGTTGCAGCGTCTTTGTCTGCATCTGCTGCTGACCAACCTGCGTGCTGCAACATAGTTGAGATGTATGGAACATATGCATCTCTATATGCAGCGTACTTTTCGTCATGGTAGTAAGACTCATCAGGAAGACCTAGGCCACCCTGATACATGTTCACTAGGTAACGCTCTGGGTTACCTGGATCATTGTTGACATACATTCCGAAGATTCCGCCAACAACTCCGCGCTCTAGTTCACCCAATAGATGAGTGATCTCTGAGAAGCTTGCTGCTGCAATTCGCTTTAAATCTGCAGAGATAGGGGCTGCACCTAATTCATTAACTCTTGCCTCATCTAGGAAAGATGCATACATGTCACCGATCTGCTGGCTAACACCTGGCTTTGAGTTTGCCTGAGCCTCTTCAAGGATTGCTTTAACGGCATCCTCTGAGTCATCACGGAGCTTATAGAAGGAGCCGTGCACAGCCTGATCGGCTGGAATCTCCTCGTTCTTTAGCCAATCACCGTTGGTGTGGCGGAAAAGGTCGTCTTGTGGACGAACGTTGTGGTCGAAACCCTTGGTGTTAATTCCTTTAATGTCAGTCATGTGAGCAATTCTAGGGCTGTTGAGAGGCCGCCGATATCCCTAAACTTAGAAGCGTGGAATTACAAAAAATTATCTTGTACTACGGCTTCACTCCAATATCGGACCCGGAGGCCGTAAAGCTATGGCAGCAGAACCTCTGCGAGAGCCTAGGGCTAAAAGGTCGCATCCTTATTTCTAAGCATGGGATCAATGGAACCCTCGGTGGCGACATGTCAGCCCTGAAAAAGTATGTAAAAACCACCAAACAGTACCCAGGTTTCAGAAAAATTGACTTTAAATGGTCTATGGGCACTGGAAACGACTTTCCTCGCCTAAGAGTTCGAGTTCGCAATGAATTAGTGGCTTTTGATGCCCCAGATGCCATCACAGTTACTGAAAAAGGCATTGTAAATGGTGGAAAACACCTAAAACCAGCAGCAGTTGACCAACTAGTAGCCGAAAGAGGCGATGAAGTCGTCTTTTTCGACGGTAGAAACGCCTTTGAAGCTGCCATTGGCCGCTTCAAGAATGCTGTTATCCCTGATGTTCAAACAACCCATGACTTCGTAGCTGAGATTAAGAGTGGTAAATATGACGACATCAAGGACCGCCCTGTGGTCACATACTGCACCGGTGGGGTCAGATGCGAGATTCTCAGCGCAATCATGATTGATAACGGCTTCAAAGAGGTCTATCAGATTGATGGTGGAATTGTCCGTTACGGCGAAAGCCAGGGCGATAAGTCTCTCTGGGAGGGTTCGCTCTATGTATTCGATGATCGTCTAAACATTGATTTCACTCCTGATGCAAAGACCATTGGTAAATGTGAGAAGTGTGAAGCTCCAACCAGCACGTTCAGAAACTGTACATCGCTTGGTTGTCGCGATTTGATTTTGCTTTGTGACGGATGTGCTGATGTTCCAGAGAACCTAGGTTGTTCACCAACCCACACCCGCGGTAAACGCAGATCACAGGTTGGCTAAGCACCTCAGTTATCGCTGGCCTAGGCAACTAATGTGCCGTGTCACCTTAAACTTGTCATACAGCGAGTAAGGAAAAGTTTTGGGCTTTGTAGAGAACTTTGAACGTCGCCTTGAATCATTTGTTAACGGTGCCTTCTCTAAGGCATTCAAATCACAATTGCAGCCGGTTGAAATCAGTGCAGCTATCAAGGCGAAGATGGATGTTAGCGCTGCCGTAATTGGTAAAGACCGTATCCTTGCTCCCAACGAATTCAGAGTTTCACTTTCACAACCAGATCTGCTTCGGCTTAATTCTCTAGGTGACAATCTTGTTGCTGAGATCACAAAGCAGGTATCTGCTCACGCCAAGAAGCAGCGATACCAGCTCACTGACGAACTTAAGGTTTCTCTTTCATCTTCTTCAACTCTTGCAGTTGGTCAGATCCAGGTTGCTGCTAGCGGTAGCAAAGCGGCTCAAGTTGCCAATGTCTCTTGGGTTCCGGCATTAGATATCTCAGGTAAGCGCTATCTGCTGGCTAAAGATAAAACAACCGTTGGTAGAGATGCAGTTGCAGATATTCAAGTGAACGACTCTGGTCTTTCAAGAACGCACTTCGCGATCAACTGGGATGGTTCTAGCGCAACTGTTGAGGACCTGGGCTCAACTAATGGAACTACCGTTGCCGGTCACGATGTGAAATTACAAAACATTTCTGCTGACACAGTAATCAAAGCTGGTCGAACTGAATTTGTATTTAGAGTAGTTGCCAAGAATCAAGGTGATGCGTAATGAGTGAACTAGCGCTCTTTATTGTTCGTGCAGGCTTCTTGATTATTCTTTGGCTGTTTGTCTTGAGCATCATTTCAATCATCAGAGCGGATCTATTCAGTGAAAGAGTTCTTTCCAAGGTAGTTGAAAAGAATCTTCCTACTTCTGTTTCTTCCCCTACTACGGGGCTTACCAACGTTGGTAACTTTTCAACTGCTCCGGGTTCGGCAACCATTGTTTCTGCAATGAGCGAAACGCCTGCAACTCTTGTAGTTATCGATGGACCTTTGCAAGGCATGGAGATAGTTCTCGATAGAAAAGAAATTCGAATAGGTCGAGCGCCTAATAATGAGTTCGTAATTGAGGATGACTACGCGTCTTCTCAACACGCAAGATTGCAGAAAACAGATGATGGTTGGTTATTACAAGATCTCAACTCAACCAATGGAACATACGTTGATGGTGCAAGAATCGGTGCTCCTGTTTCAATCAAACAGGAAATGCAGATTCGTATCGGTAAAACAATATTTGAGCTACGAGGTTAATCGTGGCTATCAAAATCATCAGCTCATCCCAAAGCGATAAGGGTAAGGTCCGCTCCAGTAACCAGGACAGCGGCTACTCAGGCACTAACCTCTATGTTGTTGCTGATGGTATGGGTGGTCATGCTGGTGGCGACATTGCTTCAGCTCTGGCTACCCAGCATGTAGCGAAGATTGATGATGTTTATCCCGACAGTGATCAAGCTATGAGCTCACTGCTTGACGCAATGCGTGAAGCTAACCGCAATCTCTCTGACACAGTAAGCAAGTTCAACTACCTTGCTGGCATGGGTACAACCATGGATGCTGTTATCTTCACGGGTTCTATTGCCAACATTGCCCACATCGGTGACTCGCGCGTTTACCTGATGCGTGATTCTAAGTTGACTCAAATTACAAAAGATCACACTTTTGTTCAGCAACTAATCGATGCTGGAAAACTTACTGAAGAAGAAGCTCTCGTTCACCCACGAAGAAATGTAATTCTTAGAGTTTTAGGTGACACCTCTGAAGAGCCTGAGTTTGATATTCACCAAATAGAAGTGCAGCCAGGCGACAGGTTGTTACTGTGTTCAGATGGCTTGTGTGGCGTTGTACCTAACTACCTAATTGAAGAAAACATGAAGGTAGCCAACCTTGATGAGGCAATTGAACTTCTAATTGATGAAGCTAAAGAGTATGGCGCTCCAGATAACGTAACTGTTCTGCTTCTTGAAGTAAGAGATGAAGCAGAACTTGCTGATTACCAGCAACCGGTTACCTGGTTAGGTTCTGCTGCCAATGAAGTTGTAATCAAGCAGAACAGTGCTGGACGCATTCTCGAAGTGTTCAGCCCTAAGGCTTGGTTTGATGCATTCAGAGATCTTGGTCGTAAAGAAACTTTCTATTCGATCAACGATCCTGCCCTTGAAAAAGCTATCGGTGAGTTTGATGGCAAGGTTCGTTCTTGGAAGAAAAGAGGAACGGCTCTATTCCTAGTCTTAGCTCTTATTTCCGGTGGAGCTCTATGGGGTGTCTTCTCATACATTCAGACTCGTTATTACCTAGGTGTTGAGAACGGAAACGTAGCTATCTATCAAGGCATCAAAGAAAGCTTTGGTGGAATTGGTTTCTCAACTCTTTATAAGGAATCTGAAATCAGAATTGTTGACCTTCCTGACTTCCAACAAGAACTAATTCTGAAGAGCATCTCGGCAGAGAGCCTCGCTGACGCGGAGGCCAAGCTAGAGCAAATTCTTGTGAGTTCTAAAGATGGCTAAATCTCGCGTTCGCATCAAGGTAATGCCCAAAAAGCGGAACCTCGAATTAATCATGTTGCTCTTTGGTTTTGGTTTGTTTGCCTTTGAGATCTCTCAGGTTCAGCTTGCAACAATACAAATCCTTAGACCTGATGGTTGGTTCATCTGGTCTGTGCCTGTTGTTGCTGCGATTGTGTTTCATATTGTGTTGCGTCTTAGAGCCAGCGATGCTGATCCGATTCTTCTGCCAATTGGTTTCTTACTGAACTCGCTTGGTATCGCGATGATCTATCGCCTTGATTTAGCCAAAGCTCTGGCCGACACAGATAAAACTGTTGGTGAAAGACAAGTTGTCTGGACATTGATTGCGATATTGATTGCAGCAGCTGTGCTGTGGCTTGTGAAGTCACACTTGTCATTTAGAAAATACATTTACTCAGCAATGGCTCTAGGCGTGTTGCTTTTGATACTTCCACTTATTCCTTTTATTGGCGTCAGCACCAGTGGCGCTTTTCTTTCTGTGCGCCTAGGTCCAATTAGTTTCCAGCCGGGTGAGCTAGCAAAGATCGCTTTTATTGTTTTCTTTGCCGGATATCTAACTTCGAGACGTGAAGCGCTAGCTGTTGTTGGTCGCAAGGTTCTAGGTATTCGAATTCCACCAGCTAGGGAATTAGGTCCGATAGTTTTCATTTGGCTGGCAAGCTTAGGTGTTCTAGTTCTGCAGAGAGATCTCGGAACATCGCTTTTGTATTTCGGTTTGTTCTTGGTTCTTTTATATGTGGCAACTGGTCGTGTGTTTTACGTTCTTGTAGGTCTTGTGATGTTTGTCGCTGGAGCACTTATCGCATCACGACTTTTGTCTTACGTTGGTAACCGTATTGCTGCTTGGTTAGATCCACTAAACGAAGCTAACTACGAAGCCATTGGTGGTTCGTATCAGTTGGTTCAATCCATGTTTGGGCTTGCTCACGGTGGAATCTTTGGAACTGGCCTTGGTGGAGGTTTGCCAACTATCGTTCCTCTGGCTGAGAGCGACTTCATCATCTCTGCCATTGGTGAAGAGTTAGGTCTAGCAGGACTATTTGCTCTGCTCTCTCTATACATGGTCTTAGTTGCTAGAGCTCTTCGCATAGCGAATACTCACGCTGATGATTTCAGTAAGTTACTTGCAGTTGGTTTAGGTTTCGTTATTGCCCTGCAGTGCTTCATTGTTATTGGTGGAGTGTTACGAGTAGTTCCACTAACTGGCCTAACAACACCGCTACTTGCAGCTGGTGGTTCCTCTCTAGTTGCGAACTGGATCATCATTGCCTTGTTACTTAGACTTTCTGACACCTTGCCGAAGCCTGGGACGGTGAGCGAATGACCCCTGAGATTAAGAGAGTCGCTAACTTCATCCTGCTGATGTTTCTATCGCTGTTTGTTGCAGCCAGTGCAATGCAGGTTGTCAATGCTGATTCACTAAGCAATGATTCTCGTAACCAGAGAGCTGTCTATGAGGGTTATAAAACTCAGCGCGGAGCGATATTGGTTAACAACAAACCCATTGCTGAATCAATTAAGACATCTGATGCTTACAGATACCTACGTCAATACAACGGTGAGCAATACAGCGCTATCACTGGTTTCTATTCTTTGTTCCAAGGTAGAACTGGTTTAGAGAATGTGCTGGACAGTTCTCTACGTGGAGATAACTCAGCTGCTTTCTTTGAACAACTAAATGCTTTGCTATCGGGTAACCCTGTGTCAGGAGCATCTGTTGAACTGACCATTGATGAAGATGTTCAGCTTGCAGCATGGAATGCAATGGGCAATATGAAGGGTGCTGTTGTTGCAATTGAACCAGCAACTGGAAGAATTCTTGCTCTTGTATCTAAATCTGGTTTTGATGCAAATCTTCTTTCAACCCATAACACCGCTGATGCTTCTGCTAACTACAAGAAGTTACTAACCAATAAGAATGCCCCTCTAATCAATAGGGCTATTGGCGGAGATCTTTATGCTCCTGGGTCAGTATTCAAACTAATTGTTGCTGCTGCAGCATTTGAATCTGGCGAATACACCCCACAGAGCAAGCTACCTAATCCAAAGTCTTACATCCTCCCTGGAACAACAACAGCAATCACTAATTCAGGTGAAGGTCGCTGTGGTGGAGCGACAACTGTTTCTATAGCCACCGCCTTGAAGCTTTCTTGCAACGTACCTTTTGCGCAACTAGGTATTGCACTAGGTCAAGAAGCTATTGCTAAGCAGGCAAAAGCATTTGGCTTTGGTGAGGAATTGGCTATCCCGTTGAAGGCGACACCAAGTACTTATCCTGAGAATCTTGATGATGCTCAAACTGCTCTGACATCTTTTGGTCAGTTTGATGTTCGAGTAACACCATTGCAGATGGCAATGGTTTCAGCTGCTATCGCTAATGCTGGTATTGAGATGAAGCCATATCTAGTTGATCAGATCTTCACGTCTAACCTAACTTTGCTAGAAGAAGGAAACCCTACTGAACTACGTCGTTCAATCACTACTAGCTCTGCAGAGCGTTTGAAGACCATGATGATTGCAGCAGTTTCGTCAGGGGTTAGTTCTAATGCAAAGATTCCTGGCGTAAAAGTAGCAGGTAAAACTGGAACAGCGGAGAACGGTGTGGATGACCCATACACACTTTGGTTCACAGGTTTCGCTCCTGCTGATAATCCACAGGTAGCTGTTGCAGTTGTTATTGAGGATGGGGGTGGCAAGGGGCAATCAGGTAGAGGTAACACACTGGCTGCTCCTATTGCTAAGAAAGTAATGGAGGCGGTGTTGAACAAATGATGCCTGAAGAAGGAAAGCTCTACGGTGGTAGATATCGTCTAATCAAACGCATTGCAACCGGTGGTATGGGTGAAGTCTGGCAAGCGCAGGATGAAACTATTCTGCGTCTAGTTGCCATCAAGATTTTGAAACAGCAATACATGGGTGATCCAGATTTCGTGGATCGCTTTAGAACTGAAGCTAAACATGCAGCGATGATCAATCATGACGGTATTGCTAACGTTTATGACTACGGTGAAGATGAAGGTAGTGCATTCCTAGTAATGGAACTAGTTCCAGGTGAAGCTCTCTCATCTATTTTGGAAAGAGAAAAAACTCTTCCAGCAAAGCAAGTAATTTCTATAATCGCTCAAACAGCTTTAGCTCTAGATGCCGCGCACAGAGAAGGTTTAGTGCACAGAGATGTGAAACCAGGTAACTTACTGATTACTCCTGATGGTCAAGTGAAGATAACTGACTTTGGTATTGCGAGAGTTGCTAACCAGGTCTCTCTTACACAGACCGGCCAGGTGATGGGAACCGTTCAGTACCTTGCACCTGAACAAGCAACCGGCAAAGCTGCAACTGCTGCAGGAGATATTTACTCACTAGGAATTGTTGCTTACGAAGCACTAGCTGGTCGTCGACCTTTCAAAGGTGATACACAGATGGCTATTGCCATGGCACAAATCAATGAAGTGCCACCACCACTGCCTGAAGAAATAGATCCAAAACTAATTCGCTTAGTAATGGACTGTCTTGCCAAGAAACCAGATCAAAGACCAAGATCTGCTCTTGAGCTAGCTGCAAGAGCAGAAGCATTGTTGGCTGATAGTCCGGCTCATGTTGCAATCAACACAGTTATTCCAACTGGTGTTGAACCAGTTAGTGATGACACCACTGTTATCAATACTGATACGAAACCTACGGTCACTGTTCCGGTTATCTGGCCATGGGTTGCTCTCATCTTGATACTGCTTGCAACCATTGGAGTTATTGTTTGGGCCGGACTGGTATCTCCTAAGAATGAGGTTGATCCAACACCTACCCCAACACCTACCGAGACTCAAACGCCAACACCTACCCCAACGCCGACTGAAACGGTTGACACAGTTGTTGTCTTACTCAGCGAATATCAGGGCTTGGATGTGTCTTTGGTTGTTCCAAGACTGGGTGATCTAGGACTGATTGTTGAACCGATAGCTGGAACTGAGGTTCCAGCAGATGATCCTCGTATCTCACAGGTTTATGAAGTTTCCCCTTTGGGGACATTAGAGGTTGGTAGCACGATAAAGGTCTACTACTACCAACAGCAACCAGATCCGAACACGGTAACCAACTAGCAGGTAAGTCTAAGTTTCTATAGGAGAAGCAAAGATAAACTTAATGAGTTGTCTAAGACAGATTGGAGCGATGAATGAGCGAGTCTAAACGCATCATCGCTGGCCGATACGAACTAGGTGAACTAATCGGTCGCGGGGGTATGGCTGAGGTTCACTCAGGTATTGACACAAGACTTGGCAGAACCGTTGCTATCAAGCTTCTAAAGGCAGATCTGGCTGCTGACTCTAGTTTTGAGATTCGTTTCCGCCAGGAAGCTCAAGCCTCTGCTCGTATGGCTCACCCAACCATTGTTAGGGTCTATGACGCGGGAGATGAAGTAACTCTTGATGAGTACGGGGTTGAACGTCACCTGCCATACATCATCATGGAACTTGTTACTGGTGATGTGCTTAGAGATATTCTTCGTCAAAGAAAACTAACTCAACAAGAAGCTATCTTCTATGCAACAGGCATTCTGACTGCTCTTGAGTTCTCTCATGCTGCAGGAGTAATTCACCGCGACATCAAACCTGCCAACGTAATGATTACTCACTCCAATGCGGTCAAGGTTATGGACTTTGGTATTGCTCGAGCAGTAAGTGATTCATCAGCAACGCTTGCTCACACCAACGGCATTGTTGGAACCGCTCAGTACTTCTCTCCTGAACAAGCCAAGGGCGAGACTGTTGATTTTAGAACTGATCTTTACTCAACAGGTGTCTTGCTTTATGAAATGCTTACTGGCAAACCTCCCTTTACTGGAGAGACAGCTGTGTCAGTTGCTTACCAACACGTAAGTGAGACGGCTCCTGCCCCATCAAGTATTAACCCAAGTATTTCTGCAGCAATTGATTCTGTTGTGATGAAGTCATTAGCTAAAGAAAGAAACCAGCGCTTCCAGTCAGCTAGTGAGTTTAGGGTTGCTCTAACAGCTGCTGTTGGTGGTAAGTCTGTTTCATTCTTTGAAGATGGTGCTCAGCCACCAACAGCTCCTCTGCAACCACTCGTCGATGATGTGGCGGCAACTGTTGCTATTCCCGAAAGTGATCCTTTTGCTGAACTTCTTGCGTCATCTAACAATGAGTCAACTAACCCTGTAACAACTGTTGCTGAAGTTACTGAAGAAGCTCCAACAGAAGTAATGGAAGATGGATTCTCTCTTCTAGGTTTTGAAAATAGCTCAACCGAAGAAGGTGAGCAGGAGACTAGGGTCATAACCAAGCCCCGAGCTGAAAAGCCTTCTGCTGGTTTGTTTTGGGGTATTGGCAGTGGTGTTGGTGTTTTTGTTATTGGTCTTGTTGTCTGGCTTATTGCCGGTGGCGCTGCGCTGATTTCGTTTAATGGCAACACTGGGACAAAGATTGTCGTCTCTAATGTTGTTGGCAAAACCTACGAGGAAGCATTAGCGATTCTCGATGAGCAAGATCTTCTAGTAGCAAGAGTGCTTCAGGTAAGTAGCACAATTCCTGCAGGAACAGTTATCTCAACAGATCCTCCTGCGGGTCAAGAAGTTGGTGCTAAGACAACCATCACGGTTCTTGTCTCATCAGGTCAGGAATTAGCTTTGATGCCAAATCTTGTTGGCATGACTGAACAAGATGCAATCCTTGCAATAACGAACGCTAAGTTAGTCCTTGGAACTATCACGCAAAGTGATTCACCAACTGTTGCCAAGAACCTAGTCATGTCTAGTGATCCTGCTGCCAACCAACAGATAACAGCTGGCACGACTGTTAACATCGTTATTTCAACCGGAAGTGTTCTAGTTCCTAACATTGTGAATCTAGAGATTAGTGATGCTAGAGCTCAGCTAACTGCTCCACAGGTTGGTTATGTTGTTGAAACTCAGGTTGACCCTGCTTGCACAGGAACGGCAGGCACTGCAGTTATTGCTCAGTCAATCGCACCTGGTATTCAACCTCAGATGCAGACAATTGTTTTGACTCTTGAGTGTTTAGTTAACTAAAGATTTACTAGCGGACTTAGTGTCTTAGCTTTTTCAGCTGCACCTTTTAGTCCAAGAGATTCCAACCAGTTACCAAGCATCTGATATCCGCCTTGGGTTAGTACTGACTCAGGATGGAACTGAACACCATAAATCGGCAGAGTCTTGTGTTGCAATCCCATGATTACTCCCCCTGCAGTTTTGCTAGTTACCAATAAATCATCAGGAACTGTGTTAGCAACTACCGCTAGTGAGTGATACCTAGTTGCTGTGAAAGGCTCGGGCACATCTTTGTATACCAAGCTGTCATCATGGAAAACTTGACTGGTCTTACCGTGCATAAGTTCTTCAGCGCTCGTGACAGTTGCCCCCATAGCTTCAGCTATGGCTTGGTGACCTAGGCAAACACCAAATATTGGCTGCCCTGTCTTTAGGGCCTGCTTGACCGTTAGCACACTAAGTCCTGCATCCGCAGGGGTGCCAGGTCCAGGAGAAATCAAAACAGCATCGTATTGAGCCAAGAGTTCAGGCAGTTCAGCCTCAGAAACTACGTCGTTTCTAAGGACCTCAGTGCTAGCGCCTAGCTGCTGAAGATACCCGTTGAGGGTATAAACAAAGGAATCATAGTTATCTAAAACCAATATCTTGACCATAAGGATTCAAGACTAACTTGCTTAGGCCCCTCTCGTAATAGAATTGAGCAATGTCTGAAAACGAAAAGAAAACGCCAAAGCTTCGTAAGCGTCCAACCGCGCCTGCTGTCCCTGATTCAGTAAAGGTAGCAAAGAATAAAGAGGGTAACCCTGCTTGGTTCTTGCCTGTGACAATTACTTTTCTAATTGTCGGCCTGGTTTGGATCATGGTCTACTACATCAGCCAGACTCTATACCCACTAGGTTCAGGAACACCTATCAACCTAGGTGCAGGAAACATCATCGTAGGCTTTGGTCTAATGATGGTTGGTTTCGGTCTGCTAACCCGCTGGAAGTAATTAGTTATACAAACTGTTTATTGGTGCATTACGGATAATCCATATCGCAAGCAGCGCAATAGATATTGCAATTAGAGACAACGTTTGAATATTCTGTTTCATTCGATCTCTAGTTGAAACAAGCACATAACCCACTGCTGCACCAACTACAAGTCCGCCAACGTGTGCTTCCCAAGCTATGCCTGGTAGGAATCCAACAAACAAGTTAATTCCAATGATGATATACATCTGCCCAGCATTTAGTTTCATTTTGACTAGGAACACCAAGTAAGCACCCATCAAACCAAAGACTGCGCCGCTAGCTCCAACTACGCTGCCAAATGAAGTGGAGAGAACTAGGAAACCTAGCCCTCCACCAAAGATTGACATGAAGTAAAGAACTAGGAATCTGATCTTGCCAATCATTGGCTCAAGTAATGTTCCAAGCACAAACAAGGAATACATGTTGAAAAGAATATGTGTTATTTGACTGTCGGAATGAGCGAATCCTGAAGTGAAGACGCGAAGCCAGCTTCCTTCATCTGTAATACTTCCAACGTTTGAGTAGCGGAGTGAATAAGTCAAACCTGGAATTAGAAGTTGTGCTGCATAAACTAAAACATTTATGCCGATCAGAGTCATCGTTATTGGTGCTGCGCTAAACAAAGACTTTTGAAAACTAGCTTTCTGAATCTTCACGCGATCTTTGGAATCCTCTGGGCAAAGAAAACCAATTGCTCCAGGACTTGAACAGTCGACGCAAATAAATCTTTCACAGCGTTGACAAGACACCCCGGTCTCTCGATCGGGGTGTCTGTAACAACGAGTATCTAGTTCTGACACAAGACCTAAAGTTTTTCGATTGAAATACTGTTGATGACAACATCTTCAACAGGCTTGTCTTGAGGACCTGTCTTCACAGCAGCAATCTTTTTGACTACGTTCTTTGAGTCTTCGTCAGCAACTTCACCGAAGACGGTGTGCTTGCCATAAAGCCATCCGGTGTCTGCAACGGTGATGAAGAACTGAGAACCATTAGTACCAGGACCTGCGTTAGCCATAGCTAGCTTGTAAGGGTCGTTGAAGTTCTGCTCGCTGATCTCATCATTGAAGTTGTAGCCTGGGCCACCCATTCCGGTTCCAGCTGGGTCACCACCCTGGATCATGAAACCTGGGATGATGCGGTGGAAGATAACACCGTTGTATAGAGGAGTATCGGTGTTCTTAGCTCCTGTACGAGGGTGAGTCCACTCCTTGGTGCCGTCTGAGAGGCCAACAAAGTTGGCTACGGTTACTGGAGCATCAAGGCCGAAAAGGTTCACCTTAATGTCTCCGTGGTTGGTGTGTAGGGTCGCTATGTGCGTGTGATTAGTCATGTTCTTATTCTCGCACGTCTCTAAAAAGTCGCAAAAACCCCGATATCAACGGGAATGTCGGTGGGTAACCTTAGAATGTTTAAGATGTTTCCAATCGGGGATATCGACACCTCTAAACAACGGGGCGGAATGCATACTGAGATCTTCCTATCACGCGGGGAAACCGTCACATCTTTCGAATTGCCTGCGTCAGCACCAATAAGGGTTTCCTGGCCAGAGCCAAAAAGAATCAAAATTGTTGTCCCAGTGGGGCTGGACTACAGCTCATTCAAGGAGAACTTCGAAGACATTCTGCACCCAGAGCTGATTTCACACCTACACACAACCTGGCCTGAGAACCAAGAGTCTTCGGTTGGTAAGCCTTTGCCCCTAAAGGCTTGGGATGATGTTGAAATTGAACTGATTCCTGAAAAGAATCCTAAGGTTCAGGCTGAAGTGGCCCTTGATAGACCGAGAATTACCATTCAAATGGGGCAACGTGTTGACGAATTTAGTGAAAACTGTAAAAAACACCTCAAGCCGGAATTATTCGAGCATGTCATACGTCTCTGGTCAGACCCGGACTACTGCCGAACTGTGCTACCCGTAGGTAGAAACTTACTTATCCGCGGTTGCGTTTAGGCTTAGCTGGCCAACCCAAGGCACCAACTGCCTTAAGTAGCTCTTCTGGAGAAACCTTTAGTTCTTGACACAGTCTTCCGACTGTACCTGAAGGGATCTCACGTTCTAGGTGAAAATACCTACTCAGGCTTGACTTCTGCATGCCTGTTGCGATCGCGAACTGGTTTAGAGACCGGTAGCCTCTAGCCTCGTACTTAGAGACAAACCATTTCCAAGCGGATTCTATGTTCTCTGCTGACTGCTTGTGTACCATTTAGTGTTAGTTACCTGCTCCTTGAAGCCCCATGCACTTGCACCCAATACACACTTTATACACATAATCGGGAACATGTAGAGACTATACGCAAATTTTCAGACTATATTTCAAAAACTTTCCCGTGGCCCTCAAATTCATAGAATCTGATGTAATCGACCAGCAGTTTGTTGGAGTCTGGCAGATCAGGACTAAGCGGACCGCCTAGGTTTCCACCAACTGCAAGATTCAGAAGGATGTAGAAAGGGTGATCGTAAACCCATTGGTTTGGGCTAACGCTTTCTGGCGTAGCCGAGAAATACTCCTTGTCATCAACGAACCAAGCGATTGACCCTGGTTTCCAGTTGATTGAGAACTCATGCCATTGACCAGCAAGGCTCTCGTCAAAAATCAGTTTGCCGCCACATCCATTGTCGCCAAAGTAGCCTGGGCCATGGAGTGTTCCTAAAGCTTCTAGTGGGGCTTTGCCCACCCATTCCATAATGTCTATTTCGCCGGCTAGCGGCCAGCCTTCTACATCCATGGTGTCCCCGAGCATCCAGAATGCAGGCCATAGGCCAACACCTGCCGGAACCATAGCTCTAATAACTAGGCGTCCATAATGGAAATGAAGCTTGTTCTTAGTAACAAGACGAGCACTGGTCCACTCGACAGGCCCGTAATAGGCATCTCCAGCAGAGTTATCGTTGATTCTGCGAGCCTCTAATTCCAGGTGCCCTTCGGCATTCACAAAGGCATTGTCGCTTGTGTAAACCTGAAGCTCATTGTTACCCCAACCAGGTATGCCGTGTGAGGTTCCATCTCCTAGATCTCTTCCCCAGATTTCAGGGTTGGGGGCAGATCCTTCACCCTGTGTGAACTCTTCGGACCAAAGCAGTTTGTCTTCTGGCATGTTTTCTTTCCGTGCATAAACGATTTGATTCACAGTTTAACGCAACCCTATTGTTACTTACTTACCCCTAGGCTTAACTTAAGTATTAGTGCTTGAAGTGTCAGAAATTAGTGGCTTTGGACATTAACTAGATATATAGAAGTAAGGGAAAATATGAAGATTTCAAAGATCGCAATCGCAGCTCTTTTCGCTGCTGGTTTTGTGACCGTGCCGACAACATTCGCCTTGGGAGAAACACGTGACCAGGACGACACCATGGTCATTCAGTGCATAAACGAATACACAGAAGAAGAGGGCTACAAGTGTATTGAGACCGACCCAGAAGAAGGTGTGGCCTACACAACTGAACAAGGCGATGTTGATGTGCAGCCAATAGATTCATGTTGGACAACTGAAGATGGTACTGATGTTTGTGCAAGAGGAGGCATGGTCCCTACACCTGATACTGGTGAAGAGCTTCCGGGAGTTCCAGTAGACCCTTCAGACTGCCTCGTAAGCTCTGAAGCAGAGGGTCAAGGGTGGATGGCTTGTCCTGGATCTACTGAAGAAGGTGACGGTGTTGCCTATCTTGAAGACATGCCAGAAGACAGATCACTAATGATGCAAAACGGTGTTGCAAAGTCCGCAGGAACACCTGATCAGACTGCTTCCAGCACACTGGCAGCTTTCGGTGTCTTAGTAGCCGCTCTTGGTGCTCTTGGCATCGGAATAAGCAGACAAAAGGAAACTAACTAGTTCCAATAGGTGTTCAGTGGGCTCGGCTAATTTAGCCGGGCCCACTACTTTATTGCTAGGTGGGGTTTGTTAGATTTACTAACATTCGAAAAGACTTGTGTAGTTTGTGTCATAAATGCTAAATAATGAACATTAACTAGATACAAAGACGTTACAAGGAGATAAAAATGAAGATTTCAAAGATCGCAGTTGTGGCCCTGTTCGCTGCTGGATTCCTGACCGTTTCGGCCACCCCAGGCATGGCTACAAGTTGTGCTGTGGGTTACACCATAATTGAGCTCGAAGATGGTAATTACTCTTGCGAAGCTGAGCCGGAAGTAAAAGTAGAAGACCTAAAGCCAATTGATTCATGTTGGACAACTGAAGATGGTACTGATGTTTGTGCGAGAGGTGCAATTGCTCCAATGCCTACAAATGTTGAAGACACACCAGTAGACAGCTCTGAATGCTCATCCACTACAGACGACCAGGGTGTCTCTTCAGAGGTTTGCATGAAGGCTGTTCCATTCAGTGGTACACCTGAAGAAGATGGAGGTGTTGGCTACGTAGATGACGCTCCAGTTGATCGAGAATTAATGTTCCAGAGCGGTGTAGCCGAGACACTAGAATCACCTGCTGATCCAACAGTTTCTATCGCAGTGGCAATCTTTGGAGTTCTAGCAGGAGCTCTATTGGCCCTAGTAATCGTAAAGAACAGACGTAAAGAAGCTAAGTAGTAGTTAGCTCCTAGAGGTAACGGGTCCAACTTGATAGTTGGACCCGTTTTCTTTTATCTGTCAACGATGTTTCTGCTCTGAGTATTAGTCCCCTAAGAACTATCGGTTAGATCTTTTCTCTGCTCATAAGACCAACTAGGTTGCCTTCTGAGTCTTTGATGAATGCTAACCATTCATTGCCTGGGGTATCAAAAATTCCTTGAGGGTCAGCGAATACTATGTGTGGTTCTATTTCAATAGTCACCCCCCTTTCCCTGAGTTCATGTACGCTTGCGACAACATTTTCTACCTCAAGGTAGATCATTGATTTAGCGCCTGTAGGTTCCAGTAGAAGCCTTGTTCCGCCTAAGTCATAGAACAGCATTCCTGGGTTAGGGAATACAGCTATTGGTTCTTTCTTCAAGAGCTCTGAATAAAACTTTTCGGCACGTTCTAAGTCGCTGCAGGCTAGAGAAATCTGTCTAATCTTCATAAAGACAAGATACACGAGCGTAAGGCAAGTAGATTTGTTCAGTGCCTAAAAGTTCCTCGCTGAGATCATTCAAACATCGGAACTTTCGCATACTGTATCCAGCTAACGCCATGTCCAACATTGGCACTTGGACACAGAGAGTGGCTCAAGACTGGTTGGTTCTAGAGCTCACCAACAACGATGCGGCAATGCTTGGACTTGTCACAGCGATTCAATTCTTACCAGCAATGCTTCTAAGCCTCTACGGTGGTCTTCTTGCAGACCGATTCAGTAAGAGAAAACTTCTTATTCTTACTAACACTGGTGCGGGACTAACATCAGTTGTTCTGGGTCTACTAGTTGTTGGCGGGATGGTTCAACTCTGGCACGTGTTTGTATTGGCTTTAGCTCTTGGTGTCTTCACTGCTATTGACTCCCCTATTCGTGTTAGCTTCACAAGCGAACTCGTAGGTAAAGATGATCTTGCTAATGCAGTTAGCTTGAACTCAGCTAACTTCAACGTAGGAAGACTCGTAGGTCCTGCCTTAAGTGGTTACCTGATCTTCTTATATGGCACAGGCCCTTCATTCCTAATCAACACTGTGACCTATGTCTTTATGGTGGTGACTCTCCTAGTCATTAGAGATCAGGACCTACACATCACCGTGAAGCCTGCTAAGGACAACAAGTTAGCCGAAGCATTTGCGTACGTGAAGTCCAGACCAGACCTGATGTTAGTGATGATGACTGTCTTCTTCACAACAACCTTTGGCCTTAACTTTCAGATCTTTATTGCCTTGATGGCAACTAAAGAGTTCAACATGGGCCCTGACCAGTTCGGTGCTCTAGGAAGCATCTTGGCTATTGGGTCTTTGTCAGGAGCATTGCTAGCAGCTCGACTGGAGAAGCACAGAACAACTCAAAACATTCTTCGAGGAGCAGGTTTGTTTGGAATCTTGCTAATGCTGTCCGCTTATCTTCCTAGCCCACTGTTGTTTGCAATCATGCTGCCAATCATGGGTGCAACAGCTCTTCTGACTCTTATCTCTGCCAACACCTATGTTCAAGGCAACACCAGCAACGCTCTTCGTGGAAGAGTGATGGGAATCTACTTGATGATCTTCATGGGTGGAACACCTATTGGTTCACCACTAATTGGTTTTGTTGCAGCCGCTGTGGGTATTCGTCTAACGATTGTTTTGTGTGGACTGGTCCTGCTTATAGCAGCACTAATTATTAGAAGAAGATTTAAAGATTTAAATCCAGTAACTGTTTAGTTACTCGTTCAATCTTTCAAGTTCTTTATCAACAGCATCCTTCAGAGCCTGCATGTCTTCATCTGACACAGGACCATACTCAAGCTGCCTTGTGTTCTTCACATCTTCTGGAGTGGCCTTGACCAGCAAGCCATCCTTCGCTTCGAAGATTGTGTCAGCAAGTCTTGAACCTTCTTCAAAGTATGTGCTCTTGGTCCACACGAATGTGCCATCGGCATTCTTCTTCACATAGTGCTCATAGTCACCAGTGTTACCTTGATTAGCTTCTTCCATCATTGAAATTAGGTAGCCAGGATCACAGGCGGTGGTTTCTAGTTCATAAAGAACCTGAGCGGCGCCTTGGTCATCAATGTAGATTGCACTGTAATCCATGTAAGCATCATCTTTAGAGAGAGCAATAATTCTTGAAGGAACATTGTTGACGAATCTTTCAACAAGTCCTTCCTGTTGCCCCTTGGCACAAGAGTCTTCTGCGATCTTGTAAAACTCTGCCTCGATTTCAGCTTGTGTCTGAGTGACTGTAGGAGTTGGTTTCGGGGTCGCAGTTGGTTCTGGAGTGCTTGCCGCACAACCTGCCAACACAAAAATTGATGTGCCAATTGCTAGTACTTTGAGTGCGTTTGATGTTCTCATGTGGGTCCCCGTCTCTTGTGTCTAGAATACCTTTTTACTTCTTGGAAACCAAGGAACTACTTCTTGGTTTTTGAGCCCTCTATAAAAACGAGTACAAGACATATTCCTAGCAACGCCAAAGAAATCATGCCCAGCATTTGCGTTATTTGGAACGCAAAGATTGTTAGAACAGCTTGAACACCAGCAGCGATGTAGCCAACCAACTTAGGTAGTTTTCCAAGATTCACAAGGATAGACAA